>Ga0076186_109_pt1 | contig 11936 bp, 9 predicted proteins | sample RifGroD2_FD_68221 | JGI IMG/M metagenome (GOLD analysis project Ga0076186, IMG submission 68221) | Parcubacteria (Uhrbacteria) bacterium GW2011_GWD2_52_7 | reverse complement strand
CCCCATCGTACTGCTTAGCAATCGCAATACCAACGTCGGTCTTTCCCGACGCCGTTGGGCCAACCACACAGATAATTTTTGGCAACGACATACGGCATCTATCCTAACCGAGCTCTGTGGATGAAGCAATTCCCGTGAATGCAAACTACCGCTACAATACTTAAAAACCTATGTGGGAAGCTTTTAAAAATCTCTTTGGCAACAGCGAACGCCGTCAGCCAAAAGCAAATCAAACGCCAGACGTCCTCAAAACATTCACCGATACCGCAGCAACGTTCAAAGGGCGACCAAATCCATTTGAATCCATGCAGCCAACCACAGAAGAAACCGAAGCTGGACGCGAAGCGCAACTGCGAGAAGCGCGCAAAGTCGCTGAACGGGTCGCCGCACAAGCCAAACTTGCCGAGGCGAAGGGTCAAGAATGGCCAGACGTCGCAGAGCCTACAGAAGAAACTGGCGCGTGGGTGAACAAAAAAGCAGAATAAACAGAGTGACCCCGCCCTTGTGTAAGGACGGGGTCGCGTTTATCGAGCATGCGTGCCGCCATGCAGGCGGCGGCCAAGCTGACGATTCGTGGCGTAGATGTACCAAATGAAGTGGAGCACGCGCTCAAGGTAGACAGCAACCGGATGCTCGAGCACGAGGCCGCGAGACTCACACACCGACCACATGACGCTCGCCCGGATCGATTGGTAATGCCGCTGTGCAAGCCCACATTCAGCGTGCGCACGATGCAGGCCGCCCGATCGCGCAACGTCGTACCAGTAGTCGATCGAGTCAGCGTCTGGCTCGTCGAAACCGTACTGATTGAACAAGGCCGACAGACGATCCGCCATGGCATTACAATCGCCAAGGACAAGGTCACCAGGAAGATCACGCTGAAGTCGCGTCACGAAAGCCTGGCGCAAGATGAAGTACAGTTGCGGACGCTCGGAAAGCGACCACAGCAGCATACGCTCAAGCCGTTCAAGTTGCTGATTGGTATCCATGGAACCTCCGAACGGCTAAAATTAGCCGATTTTTTTGTTTTTGTCAATCGTTCTCTTCCCCTAAGATCATTGACACTTTATACTTTCTTTGCTAGTCTAAGCGGTTCTTCGTCCTTTCTCCCATTGGAGGACTCGTGCAACCACACCTGAGACTCATCAACACCGATCGGAACGCGCCCAGCACGCCTACGTGGCGACCAGGCGAGAAGATCGTGACCGTGCTCAAGGAGCTCGACGAGATTGGCTTCATCTTCTTAGCCGCGCAGATCGGCGTGGCGATCTATCGAGCAGAGACGATCTTCGGCATCGTCTGTCTGATGCTCCTCGTTGGAACAACCCTAGGCCGCCACGCAGCAAGAGACCCCATCCGACTCTGCATAGGCTACGCACTCATCGTCACAGGCTTCGTGCTCAGCGCCGCTCTGCTCGAACCCGTCAGAGCATGCATCATATTGCTCGTGGCGATAACGCAATTCCTCGAACGTGGACTCGAGATCCTTCGCGAACACGATCGCGACCGTCTCATCCAAGCGCTCGCCGCGAATCGCAGGTTCACGTCGCCCTACGGCAACCCCGCGTTCGAGGAGAGAATCGTCAAGGAATTCACGGATGCGAATTTGCGCAACGGCCTCGACGCCGAAATCAGGTCGCTCGCCATGAACAGACGCATGACCTTCACTATCCTCAACCGCCACATCCGTGTCACCACGGACAAGGAGGCCAAGGACTTCGGAGCCGACGCGCTTGAGGCGCACTTCCGAGACGTGGCCAACCCGAAGTTCATCGTACGTACGGCCAGCCGCTTCGCTGCAGCTACAGCGATCGCCGGCCTCATGTACTCCCTGCTCGCCTTCTTCACCTAACCCTACGCTCCGCCACTCTTCGTGAGTCGGCGGGGCGCTTTGTTATGCACAGACTCTTCACATGCAAAGACGCAAAATTGATACAATCTTTGCGAAGAACCATGTGTTTTTTGTTTTATGAAGAAAGAAGGATCAGGCACCTCACCACAAGGTGAAATCACAAAAGCTGTTCCAGCAAACGAACAGCTCGGTGATCACAGCTACTACAAAGAAGGCGAAAAGGGCGAAATCGGTAAGCATGTCGACGACTTGGAACGCGAGGGTCAAAAAGTACTCGAATCAGGAAGGCGCATATACGACAGCGCAAAAGATCGCGCCGAGAAAAAATTTGGCGGATTTTTTAGCAAAGTGCGCGATAGCATGTCGACCGTCGCCAATGCAATCGCAAAAGCCGCAAAAGTAGGTCTTGGCGGTGGCGTAGCTTTTGGCAAAGGAACGGTTGAAGTAGGTAAATTTGTAGGCAAAGAGGCTTACGACATCGCATCTGAAGACTGGGAAGTCGTAAAAGCCGGAGGTCGCACTGTTCGTGATGTAGCAATCGAAAGCACAGCAACAGCCGTCGCCGGTGGGCTCGAGCTCGCCATGGGTGCTGAAGACGCGTACAAGAGCGGAAAAGAATACGCTAGCCAGAAAGCGATCGAGGCAGAAAAACTTGCCAGCGCTGCAAAAGACGCAACGATTCGTACAGGAAAGAATGTAGCAAAGGGTGCTGCTATTGCTGGCGCGGTAGGCGTTGGTGGCGTAGCACTTGGCACAGCTGCAACTGGTGCTGCTGTACTCGGCGGCGCAGCGCTTGGAACCGCGGCCTTCGGTGGTGCGGCGCTCGGCGCAGGCTACCTTACCGGCAGGGGCATGGAAGCTGGTGCACGCTTTGCGGGCGACAAAGCCAGTAAAGGCGTCGACGCACTCAACCGCGGAGCAGATTCCGCAGTTAAGACCATGGATGCCGTCGCGGCCACCGGCAGAATGAAGCTGAAAGACGCAAAGCAATTTATTACCGATTCAGCTCATGCTGGTATCGACGCCCTGAACCGCATTGGTAACGAAGGCGTAAGGCGCGAAGCTCAAGTTCGCGACGTCCTCAAGCAAACAGCAGATGCGCTCATGCAAGCCAAAGGCGAGCTCTCACTTACGGCACAAGCGGAACTTGCAAATTTCTCCATGGATCTCCAGGATGCACTTGATTCAGGTGCAACAATGCTCACCGCAGATATTCAAGCCATAAAAGATAAGGTTGACACGGAACTTGAAAAAGCAAGCGCTGCAGCAAGTCACGTTGCCGATACCTTGAATACAATAGGCAATGAAGGCCTCAAAAAAGAGCAGCAGATTTACACAATGATCGCGGAAACAAAACAGGCCCTCGCCGATGCCGCAGGAGACATGACAACGTCAACACAAGCCGAACTCACCAATCAAATCATCGATACCGAAGGAGCTATCAATTCAGGCGTCGCTTCAACGGTCGGCGAACTTGCCGCGCTCAAAGCTGGTCTTGAACAAGGTATCGCAGAAGCCGGTGAGACTGCAGCAAAGGATCTTAAGCGCCTAGAAGCTGATCTTGACCGCGGAACACAGCGTCTCAACGAACTTTACAGTGACGGCGTAAAGAAACTCGACGACTACAACGGTCGCGTTACTAAAGCACGCACCGCCTGGGATGACTTCATGAATGCAGGCCGCCAAGCAAAGGAAGCCTTTATGTCCATCTTTAAAGGCAAGGGCGAAAAGAAGCAGCTCGCCGAGAACATCACGAAGGCTATCGATCAGCAGAAGGAACTCGACAAGCTCACCAAAGCCACAGAGGCAAAGCCCGTTGTCATTCAACAGGTCCGAGGATCCAAAGAGCAGGGGTCATAATCTCCAACATTTATGAGTCTCATTGATATCATCAACTCTTCCCCACTCGCGGACGATCAAAAGACAGCGCTCGTTGAACGCGTAGAAGCAGAAGGAGCCACACCCGACGTCGTCGCTGACGTACGTGCGGCACTGCAGGAATACATCGACGGCGGGTTTCAAACGCTCGGCGTCGAAGTCGACGTAAACGATCCAGCGGTAAAAGCCGCAACTGAAAAGATGGAACAAGAAATCGCAGCTGCCGAAGCGGATTTCAACGACAGCATGGCCGACATCGATGCTGAAGCAAAGGCCGTTCAGCAAGCCATCGTCAAAGACGCTGACAAGATTCAGGCAAACATGATCAAGGGCCAGATATAAATTTACGCAGATTGGGAGCTGATTAACGCAGATACTGAAACACAAAAGCTCAGGGAATGAATCCCTGAGCTTTTTTTGTTTGCGTTAATCAGCTTTCATTCGCGTCAATCTATACCCTCGGCACCGCACCAGCCACCACCGCCGCATCAACCAGCTTACCCTGCTCAATCACCAACTGTTCTTCGCTGCCGAACACTTTCACACTGATGTCCCCACCTTCTTTTTCTTTCCCGCCGACAACAATCGTCCATGGTACTTTTTGCATCGCGGCTCCTCTGATCTTCTTTCCAACCTTCTCGTTCGTATCATCAAGTGCAACACGCAGCCCCGCAGCTTCAAGCGCTGACTTCATGGCTTGCGCGGCATCCACATAATCCTCTGCAACCGTTGCAATACGAATCTGCTCAGGCGCCAACCACATCGGAAACGCTCCGCCCAAGTGCTCAATGATGATCGACAAGAAACGCTCAATCGACCCCATGATCGCGGCGTGGATCATGACAATGCGCTCATGATCGCCCTTCTCGTTAATACACGAGAGGTCAAAGCGTTCAGGCATGTTGACGTCGAGCTGGATCGTTGCCACCTGCCACTTACGACCAAGCGAATCTTCGGCCATGAAATCGAGCTTTGGCGCGTAAAACGCTGCCTCACCCAGCCCCTCAAAGAACTCGGTCTTATTTTCAGCAGCTACTTCGCGCAGTACCGCCTCGGCCCTGTCCCAATGCTCCTGATTACCAAGATACTTCTCCGGATGCTCGGGATCGCGAAGCGAAAGTCGCAACTTAAGATCGAGTCCAAACGCACCGTAGAACGTATGCACAATCTCCCAAATCTTCTGAATCTCTTCTTTCGCTTGCGAGATGCGGCAGAACACATGGGCATCGTCCTGAGCAAACGCACGAACGCGTGAAAGTCCGGCAAGCTCGCCCGATTGCTCGTCGCGATAGCACGTCGTTGTGTTCGCGTAGCGTTGCGGCAATTCGCGGTAGCTCCACTGACGACGAGCATAGATCTGCGTGTGATGCGGGCAGTTCATTGGCTTCATGGCGAACTCGTGCCCTTCACGCGTCGTGATCTTAAACAAATCGTCTTTATATTTGTCCCAGTGACCACTCGTCACATACAAATCTTTTTTGGTGATGTGCGGAATTTCGACTCGATCATAGCCTCGAGCCTTTCGCAATCGCCACACAAAATCGTCGAGCGTATTGCGAAGAAGCGTTCCGCGCGGCGTCCACAAAGGAAGTCCACTTCCCACCAAATCCGAAAAGACAAAGAGGTCAAGTTCTGGCCCCAAGCGCTTATGATCACGCTTTTTCGCCTCTTCAAGCATGGCAATATGCTTTTCGAGCTCTTCCTTCGTAGCAAAAGCCAACCCGTAAATACGCGTCAATTGATCGTTCTTCTCGTCGCCACGCCAATAGGCTCCAGCAAGCTTTGCAAGCTTGAATGATGCCGGATCAACGTCTGCGAGCGAATCAGCATGGCCTCCACGGCACAAATCAACATAATTCCCCGAACGATAGAGCGTTAACGACTGACCTTCGCCAGAAAATTCGTCAATCAACTCAAGCTTGTACTTATTGTCCGCAAAGACCTTGCGAGCCTCGTCGGCCGTAACTTCCTCGCGATCAAAGCTAGAAAACGTCGGCAACAACTCGCGCATCTTTGCCTCGATTTTTGGCAAATCCTCTTCGGAAATCGGGCCACCAAACGCAAAATCGTAATAGAAGCCGTCATCAATAGCCGGTCCAATCGTCCGCTTTGCATCGGGGTAAAGATCAAGAACAGCTGCGGCGAGCAAGTGCGCCAACGAGTGGCGGAGATGCTGGAGTTCTTCTTGTGACATAGAGAGTATTCAGTTGTTCGATTTCATGTCGTTCGCTGCATCCGGTTCGGAAACGCCGCAACGGCAAAATGAGATTTTGCCTGCGGCTGTCCTCAGCGGATTCGCTTAACGACATGAAACCGAACTATCTAACGATGAACGGAATAAAAAACCGACGCACCTCATAACAAGGCAGCGTCGGGCCCCGGGTCGGTATCCGGGGGGTTCCACCCAACTTTTCTCCGAAGCCTTGGCTTCGGAGAACACTTTTTTGGATTGTTTTACGCTCCTGGGTTGGTAGCCCGATCAACGCGATAGAACGAATATACGGGCGCTCCAGAACCACGTCAAGTTACTCCTCCTCAGGCGATTGAATATCGATCTTAATATGATCGGCAAGATTCGGAACGCGCTGGAGCCAAAACGGCGTAAAGCTCACCGAAGCATCCTCAATAGCATCGGACGCCTTAAGTAACGTGATGACTTCATTTGGCGATCGACCGACGAAACGGTCTTTATCAAGTACTTGGGAGTCCTCGGAAATAACGGCAACTCCCTCGTAATACACCGAGAGCATTGCCGTACCCGTCGTCGGATCGGCGTCGTCAACCGTCAGCTGCATTGTTGACGGATCAGCACTGGCAACTCCGTATCCATCAGGAACCTGTGCATTCAGTTCGCTCTGCGCGTACGCCGTCACCGCATCAAGATCGTAGTACACGCCAGTCACACCAAGTGTAACCGTAGCAGTAAACGACGACGCTTCGGCACCAACAACTTGGTCGCTCGTCTGCGACATTACCTCAGTAAACCAAGTCTGCCCGTCAAAAATCGAAACATCCACCTTGCCTGCAAATAACGTCTTAGCCTGTTCAAGCAAGGTCTCGCTAAGACTTGCCACGGCGTCGGCAATGTCTTTTTCCGTCAGAACGCGCTTGTAGGCAACGCCGCCCGTCATAGGCTCGACGCTGACCGCATAAATGCTCGCCTGTTGCGACGTTGGCAATCCAGGAATAGTAAATTGCGTTGGGCCAATCTCACCGGAAAGTCCAGGTTTGTCGGCATGCGCAATAACATCTACCTGACCGTTTGCTGGAACAGTGGTATTTGCATCAATTCGGAAAAGCACACCCTCTTCTGAGAGTAATCGCGTCGTTGCAACAAGTGGCTGATCGGCGTTCGTTTCGTTAATAAGCGTCACCGTTCCGCTCGCCTTTGCCTCAACAGCAGATGCGCCCTCGCTTGGAAGTACGTAGATTTTTGACGCACTCAATCGCTCGTTCAGCACAATGCCTGAGAGCTCCCCCGCTTCACTTGGAGCCGCAACAACCTTCACGTCAGCATCAATACTTACAATCTTTGGCGTTGGCGTTATGGTAATCGTCGCTCGAGAAATAGAAAGGTACAGAACCGCCACCAACAAGAAAAACGTCGCGAATACAAAGGCGACGGCAATGCGTTGATAAATTTTTAGCGAACGCGACAATGGCTTTCCTCCGGCACTCTCACGATGGGTTGATCGCACCATACGCGAGAATTATACCATTACATTTTCCTTGCCAACGACCTCGCCAACTTTCTCAATAACTTCTCGCGAAAGTTCAACGGAATATTCTGTGCTCATTTTTCGTCGTTCACCTCCGGAATCAACCACCAAAAACACACGAGCTCGCCCTGGTGATGCGCGAAATATTTCGCGAAGTTTCGTAATCATATCGTGCGTTGGTCGCTGCGGAACAACAATCGACAAACCCTCTACACCTGGACGTTGCTGAGTCGGCTTCGCCACCTCATGCGACCCATAACCCAGCTCCCCCGTCCGCTCGTCGCTCCACGAACCTTGCTGGAGCATCGCAACAAGCGATGGAATTTCGTCTTCACTAAAAATGATCATTGAGTCAACAAGAATCGAACGTTCTACAGTGGCAGACTCTTCGTCGCGCTTGCGAACCGACACCTTTCCAGCAATAAGCACAAACGAATCCGCCTGAAGTCGTGTGCGTACCTTGGCGTAAATTTTTGGAAAGACGACAGCTTCAATACTTCCCGAAGGATCTTCAATACGAGCGAACGCCATTGGTTCATTTTTCTTTTTGGTGAAGATCTGCTTTAAGTTCGAAATAACACCACATACCCGTACCGGAGACTCATCGTCCATGGTAAGCGCATCAGCGGTGCGGCCGATGAATGGTGCAAACTTACTGTAAAACAGCCCAGCAGGGTGCGACGAAACATAAAGACCGAGCAGCTCCTTCTCCCAAGCAAGAATCGTGCTCTTAGGAATCTCTTCAACCGCACGCAACTCAACCTTATGCTCAACAATGCTCGTTTCCATGTCGAATAACGAAACCTGGTTCCTATCCTGTTGCGACTGCACCTGTTTGTTGTACAAGACGAGCGTGTCGAGATTTCCGATCAGTTTTGTACGATTCTCGTATCGATCAAGCGCTCCGGACTTTACCAGTGCTTCAACGGTCTTACGGTTGAATGCGGACGAACGAATGCGCGCCAAAAAATCAGCAAGATCAAGGTATTCGCCGTTCCGCTTACGCTCACGAACAATCTCTTCGGCAATTTCGCTTCCTACGTTTTTAATCGCCTGCAATCCCCAACGAACCTTATTCGTGTCTTTTACAACCGCAAAACCCGCGAACGATTCATTCACGTCAGGTGGAAGAACAGCAAGACCCATGCGCTGACACTCCTCAACTTCGATCGTAATACGATCAATAACGCCTGAATCAGAATTCATGAGCGCGGCCATGAATTCCGCCGGATAATACGCCTTAAGATACGCCGTTCGGTAGGCAATCAACGCGTAACAGGCCGCGTGCGACTTGTTAAAGCCGTACGCCGCAAAGTCTTCAAGCTTTTGGAAGATAGTAATAGCGACGTCTTCCTTCACGCCTTTCTTTATGGCGCCTTCAACAAATTTCACCTTCATCTTTGCCATGAGCTCGGCAATCTTTTTACCCATCGCTTTACGCAGCGCGTCAGCTTCACCACCCGTGAATCCAGCAAGGTCTTTCGACACTTGCATGACTTGCTCCTGATACACCGGAATGCCGTACGTCTCGCGAAATGCGTTCTCCATGAGCGGGTGTTCGTAGACAACCTTTTCAATGCCGTGCTTACGGCGAATAAAGCTTTCAATAAACTGCATCGGACCAGGTCGATACAGCGAAACCATGGCAATAATATCTTCGAATGCCGACGGCTTAAGATCGCGGATGTACCGCTTCATGCCGTCAGATTCAAGCTGGAACACGCCAGTTGTATCGCCACGTCCAAGCAGCTCGAACGTCTTTTTATCATCGAGCGGGATAGTATTGATATCAATCTCAACACCGTGCACCGCGCGAATAATATCGAGCGCGTCTTCAATGACGGTAAGGTTCGACAGCCCCAAGAAGTCCATTTTGACGAGCCCGGCAGCTTCCGCGGAATTGAGCGAGAATTGCGTCACAAGTGCCATGTCTTCGCGCTGACCTTGCTGGATTGGTACGCGCTCAATAAGCGGCTTGTCGCCGATCACAATGCCGCAGGCATGCTGCGAGGCGTGCCGAGGGTTGCCCTCGAGCTTCATAGCCAAATCAATGACGCGACGCGACATTGGGTTTGTTTCGTAGAGCTGACGTAAGTCAGGCGCCTCAACGATCGCAGCCTTCAGCGGCGTATGCTTTCCTTGAATCGGCGGAGGAACAACCTTCGCAATAAGATCAGCTTCCTGAAACGACAAACCAAGCACGCGCGCGGCATCACGCACAGCAGCGCGAGGCATGAGCGTTCCAAACGTAATGATGCCAGCACAATGATCAACACCGTACTTGTGCGTAATGTAATCCATGACCTTGCCACGACCACGATCAGCAAAGTCGGTATCAATATCCGGCATCGAAATACGATCCGGATTCAAAAAGCGCTCAAAAAGCAGGCCGTAGCGAAGCGGCTCGATGTCGGTAATACGTAGCGCGTACGCAACAATCGATCCTGCAGCCGAACCACGACCAGGGCCAACAAGCACGCCATTATTTTTTGCCCAGTTAATGTAGTCTTGCACGATCAAAAAGTACGACGAAAATCCCATGCGAACGATCGTCGAATATTCGAATTCGAATCGCTGCATAACTTCGTCAGACAACGGATCGCCATAACGTTCCTTTAATCCTTCAAGGCAAAGATCGTGCATCACCTCGTTGTCGGTTTTCCCCTCGGGCAATGGGAAAATTGGAAGATAGTTCTTGCCAAGATCAAGCGAAAAATCGACACGATCCGCAATGCGCTTGGTGTTTTCAAGCGCCTCAGAAACATCGCCAAACGCCGCAAACATCTCGTCGGGTGTGCCAAACGATAGATCAACATCGTCAGTACTCGTACGACGGAATTCTTCGAGCGTTCGCCCGCGCTGAATACACAGTTGCGCCTCGTATCCCTCGCGATCGTCAGGATCAAGATAAAAAACATTCTTCGTGGCAACAAGCGGCACGCCAGTTTTCGTCGTCAACAACCGTAGCGCGTCGTTCACCTCAACCTGACGCGGCATGTCGGGGTGATGAATGAGCTCAAGAAAGAAATTGTCTTTGCCAAAAATATCTTGGTATTCGCGAATAAGCCCCTCGGCTTTTTCTATCTCACCACCAACAATGGCATGCGGAATTTCACCGCCCACCGAACCGGTGAGCGCAATAAGTCCCTCGGCATGCTGACGAAGATAAGCCTTGTCGACACGTGGCTTATAGTAAAAGCCTTCCAAAAAACCTGCAGAAACAATTTTTAATAAATTACGATACCCTTGCTCGTTCTGAACCAACAGCACAAGCCGATACGGACGATCGTCGATACGCGGACGACGATCCGTCATGCCGTGCTGCGCAACATAAATATCGCAACCAATGATCGGCTTAATTTCGTTGTCCTTACACGCCTTCCAAAATTCAACCGCGCCGTAAAGCGCGCCGTTATCCGTAAGTGCAAGCGATTTCATGCCAAGCGCTTTTGCACGCGCAACCAAGGCCTTTGGTTTTGGAAGGGCCTCAAGAAGCGAATAGTGCGAGTGAACGTGAAGGTGAACGAAATCCTGGGGATCCATGCGAGGTAAGTTACCAGAAAAGCAGCCCGAACACGACCCGCCAAACTTAGCCAAATCGCTACCCACTTCTTAGAAGTGGGTGCTACTTATCCACATTTTAGTACCACAAAACCGAGCCAGGCTCGGTTTTGTGACAACAGGCGCTACATGCGGTCGCGAGAACGAAGTGCGTCCATGATCTTTTTTATTCCGTCAGCGATGTTTGAAAGCGAAGCGACGTGACCTTCTACCCTCATGCGAATAGCGCCAATGCCGTCTATGAGATCTTCTACCTTCAAGCGCACCTCATCAACCAAAGCGTGCACACGCTTCATGAGCATGGCTGCCTGGTACAACACCCAGCACAAAAACATGGTGAACCACAGCGCGCAAAGCGCAAGGACCATGAAGAGCATGTCTTTCGCGTCGAATGATTCAAGCATAGTTTTCTTTTATCATACTCCTCCTCACGTAGCGATGCTCGTCACTACCCACGAATCACCCCGTCAAACTTGAGCACTAATTCACGGGTAATGGTACCAACAGCCTCTTCCACCTCTTCACTCGTCAACGTTCGGTCGGGTGCTGCGAGCGTTGTTGCGAACGTCAAACTCTTTTTTCCGGATTCGATTTCAGCGCCGCGATAGATCTCAACAACCGAAACGTCGCGAACGAGCCCGCTTGCACCTCGAACCACGTCAATCAACTCCGCGAATGCAACACGATCGCCAAGCATTACGGAAATATCGCGCTGAACAACAGGAAACTCCGGAACGGGTTCGTAGCGATATGCATGACGAAGATAAGGCATCAAACGCTCAAGATCGATCTCGGCCAAAAATACCGGACGATGAATACCAAAGGCATCCTGAAATGCCCCCTCAACCTGACCAAGCGTTCCAACGCGTTCACCACCAAACATGACCGATGCCGTACGACCCTGATGCCATCGCTCAGCATCGTCT
>Ga0076186_158_pt1 | contig 13174 bp, 12 predicted proteins | sample RifGroD2_FD_68221 | JGI IMG/M metagenome (GOLD analysis project Ga0076186, IMG submission 68221) | Parcubacteria (Uhrbacteria) bacterium GW2011_GWD2_52_7 | reverse complement strand
CGCAACAACAGGAAAGAGCATGCTCGACGGCACCATTCCCACGACGACGTATACGATCGACACCGCGTCAGGAAAACTTGCGACCGAACGAACGCCAGAAAAATACCGCAAAGAAATCTCTTGCGGCGAGTATCACACCATCCTGACTTACGTAGACAAATACAACCCTCGCGGAGCAGAACCAACAAGCCCAGAAGATGATCCGTACTACACAACATGGGAATCAAGCGTTCAGGCATATATCACAAAACACAACGCGAATCTTGCCGAAAACGAAACAGCAATTGAAACATGTAGTGAAATTCCGACTGAAGAAGATGACGTCCACACCAAAGACAATGAACCGGACATTCGCATCAAGACACCCAATAACAATGACGAAGTTGATCGCTCGTTTGATGTAGAAGTCGACATTGAAACACGACGAGATTTTTCTCGAATTGAATATTTTATCGACGATACACTCATCACAACATCAGAGAACGATCGCGAATCATCCATCACATTACCGTCATGGGTTGACGAAGGATCACACACGCTCACGGCAACCGTGTACGATGACGTAGACAACAAGAACAGCGACCAAGTAAGTATTCAGGTCGCCGAAGAAGGCGAGGAGACAACATTCCGCATAACCAACCCCTTCAGCAATCAAACTATTGAAAAAACCGCATCCAGCTACGATGTTATCGTCGAGGTTCCCGACGTCGATGGAATCACCTATCTTGAAGTCATCGCGTACAACCTCTGGACAGGAACAACAACGGTCGTTGGAAGCACATTATCTCCATCTTCCATAACCACGCTCAGTTGGACGCTTCCAGATGAGGCAGAGTATCTTCTAACCGCAAGAGCGTCTGCTTCGTCAGGATCTACGCTTGAATCTGCGGGAATAACGGTAAAGATTGAAAATACAACTCCTGCTCCAATCATTGCTCCAGTTTCCGAAATTCTTCCGCTCTAATACAACAAAGCCCGACCGCAAGGTCGGGCTTTGTGATTCCCCGGTTATCCATAACGTCCTACCACCCAGGCTGAAGAGATAGTACAAATCAGGGATACCGACGACTACCATCAGGGAACTAGGCTCGGATGAGCACAGAAGTCAGAGAATAAGACACAATGAGCGTTCGTGCGGGGAGAACGCAGAACTCTGCATTTTTCCATATCAATGACGAATTGTCAACAAGTATAGACACTTTTTCAAGAATAGTAACGATACATATTTAAAACATCAACACTGCGTTACATATTTTTGTCATGCACTCATGACTATTCAAAGGAGTCTCCTTAAATATTTTCACAATTCACCGCTCGAAACAACCCAAATCAAAATAACAGGCCTCAGTCGAGACCCGTTATTCTTTAGTTATGCAATCATCTACTGCCTGATAGGCATTACGATATACAAGTACGCTTCACTTGGCATTTCAAAAGGCAGCAGCAAACATGGATTGGTTCCGTCTATAAGACGAATAGTTACATTATCGGATGAAATCGCACCTACGCCATCAAGAAGATAACGGAAGTTTAATACAACCGCATTCCCACCACCACTTACCTCTCCATCAACCGCGACGGTATTTTCACCTCGCGTAGCATCGTTTGCAGAAAGGGTAATGATTTTATTCGTTGGGTCAAATTCCATACGAACATCAAAGAGACCCGTCTTTGAAAATAAGCTCGTTCGCTTCACGGCCTGAGCAAACGCTGCACGATTTACAACAACTTCAGTAACAGATGTCTTGGGGACAATCTGTCGATAATCCGGATACACACCGTCAATCGTTCGCGATGAGATTTCAACCGTTCCATAACGGAACAATATCTGACTCTCCGTAAGCTCAACCTCAAGATCTTCTGGTACTTCAACACTATCTCGCAAGACACTGAAGATACGACGAAGTTCACCAAGCGTCCTTGCTGGAACAATGACGCGACGTTCGCCCTCAGCCTGCACGGACAATGGAATAGTTCGCTCGGCAAGGCGGTAACTATCGGTAGCCGCAAGAACCAATTGTTTATTCACTCCATCAAAGTGCATGGAAACACCGGTAAGGGCTTGGCGTGCCTCATTCGTAGCAACCGCAAAGAGCACTTGTCCAAGGGCACGATCGAGTTCGCTTACCGGAATTTTGAACGCCACACCGCCAGTTACCGGTGGAACAAGAGGAAATTCATTAGCAGGAATGCCGTTTATTTTTGTTTTCGTCTTCTCGCAAACAACAGCAAGTGATTTATCGAGAAGATCCAAATCGACTCGTTCATTTGGAAGAAGCGAAACAAAGTCAGCAAACAACTTCGAAGGAACAGTATATTCCCCTTGTTGTTCGACTTTTCCTCGAACCGTACAGGTAATAGTAATTTCAAGATTTGTCGAGGTAAGTTTTAAACCAGCAATATCCGCTCGAAGAAGAACATTATTCAAAATAGGGAGATTAGTATTCTTCCCACTTATATGGCTTGTTATAGCTAAGCCCTGAAAGAGGTTTTCTCGAGTACAAGAGAGTTTCACAATCTGAAAATATTATTTTAAAAAATAGTCGCTGTAGTAAGTCTGTGGATAGAGTGGATAATTACTACTCACCGTATTTTACAGGGTTGTTGTGAGAATTGCAGCGTGGATAACCTTTGTGAACATCGGTGAGGTATGTGGGGATTATTACTGTTGGTTGTTCGCATCGTTTGATGTCCCCAGTTCATCCTATTTTCTTCCCCAGGTTTTTCCACGGGGTTTTACCACTATTCATCCACATGTTATAGACAGTGAGTTGGAAAAACCCGCATGAGGCGGGTTGTCTCTATGTTGTGTAGAGTTTTTGTTTAATGAGTTCGAGATCCTTTTGGAGTTTTTCGTCGGCTACCAATAATTCAGCGATTTTTGTGTACGCGTGCATCGCTGTCGTATGGTCTCGGCCACCAAGCTCAGTTCCGATTGATGGATAAGAGCTCTTCATCTCTTCGCGAAGAAGATACATGATAATCTGGCGTGGAAAAGCGAGTCGTTTTTCTCGACTTTTGCCAAGAATATCATCGATGGTGATATCAAAATATTCAGAAACAACCGTGATGAGTTGCCGTGGTGTTACCGTTTTACGGACATTTTCAGACTCGAAACTCGCGACGATGGGTTTTATCCCCTCGAGGCTTGGTTGCATGCCTCGGAACTGGTGAACAGCGATAATTTTATTGAGTGCTCCTTCAAGTTCTCGAACATTTGAGAAGATGGTGGAAGCGATGTAGTGAAGAATGTCGCGATCAAGTGGAAAGTTCTTTTCGATACACTTTCGTTGAAGAATCGCGATGCGTGTTTCAAGATCAGGTGTACCAACGTCAACGAGCATCCCCCATTCCAATCGGGATTGCAGCCGTTTTTCAAGTCCGGCAATTGAACGAGGTGGTCGATCTGAACAAACAACAATCTGCTTGTTTTCTTGATGAAGCGCGTTGAACGTGTGAAAAAATTCTTCCTGTGTACCTTCTTTGCCGGTAATGAATTGGATGTCATCAATAAGAAGAAGGTCAACATTACGATAACGATCTTTGAATTCTTTACCTTTACCTGAACGAATTGCATTAATGAAATCGTTCGTGAAGCGCTCGCATGTTACATAAAGAATGCGAACATTGCTGCTTTTACGACGAATCTCGTTTGCAATAGCGTGGAGAAGGTGCGTTTTTCCGAGCCCTACTCCACCATAGATAAATAATGGATTGTAGGTGCCGCCGGGTTGGTTAGCAACAGCGTGTGCAGCTGCGTGAGCGAGTTCGTTTTGTTTTCCAACAACGAACGTGTTGAAGGTGTAGAGCGGATTAATGGTTATGGTGCCGTTTGACGCACTTTCTGAATAAGAAGCACTTGGAGTAAAACCGTAGTCTTCGTGTGAATACGGCTCCGGTGCTTGCGCCTTCTTCTCTTCAATGATGAGGGGTTGTGGGCCATTGTTCTTTGTTTCGACACGGTACGACAGGCTGCGGACCGCCTGATTGGTGATATTTTGAATGGTGTGCAAAATATCGCGATGGTGTTTTTTTCCTAGCCACGATTGCGCAAAGGTATTTGGAACAGCAATAATAACTTCGCCGTTTCGGTACTCGCTTACAAACGTATTTTTAAACCAGGTTGTGAAATGGGCTTTGCTCACTTTGAGCTCCATTTCACCGAGCACGGCCTGCCACAATTCATGGGTATTCATACCTGGCTATCCCAACCATTAAGGCCGACCAAGAGATGGCGGCCAGACATTGACGACGTCGTCATCATAGCCTAGCTATCCACAGGCCTCAATGTCTGAGGAGTTGATGAAAAGTGGATGAAAGTGTGGATAAGATGGATAAATGTGGGGATAAAGTCAATGGTTATACACAGTTTTGGCTTGTAATGGAGAAATAGTTGCTACTTGTGGGGGTGTGGAGACAATTTTTAGGCTCGGTGCGGGTGTAAGATTGACATGCTATGATGGCAAGCGTATAGTTTTCGCCACTATGCCCAAGCGTACGTATCAGCCAAAAAAGCGGCAGCGCGCAAAGGTCCATGGCTTTCGTACTCGCATGAAGACGAAAGACGGACGGGCAACCCTCAAGCGACGCCGATCAAAGGGTCGCAAAACAAAGATGGAACCTCGGCTGTACATGCCGGGGTTTCGCGTTATTATAGCTGTATGCTTCCTCCTCTTCATCGGCTTCGGCTCGATAATGACATTAAGCGAGTATTGAAATCAAAGTCTGGTGCCTTTGATCCGGTTTGTGGTATCAAGCTTACTAAAAATAACCTTGCGGTTTCGCGTTTTGCGATTGTTGTTTCAAATAAAGTGAGCAAAAGTGCAGTGCAGCGTAACGCGCTTCGTCGACAGTATCGCGATATCATTCACCGTTCTCTTGCGCAAATTGCTCCGGGTTTTGATGTCATTTTGCTCGTTTCAAAGCCTGCGATTGTTAGTGATTATGCTGAGAAGGAGGTTAAGCTTCGTTCGGCTATGAAGCGCGCACGTCTTCTTTAATATGCGAATGTTTTTTCGTCGTATTGTTTCCTGGCCGATTGTGGTGTATCAAAAAACCCTTTCATACGATCATGGACCGTTAAAGGGTTTGTATCCGTATGGATTTTGTCCGTATCACCCAAGTTGCTCTGAATATAGCAGGCAGTCGATCTTGAAATATGGTGTACTGAGGGGTCTCGGAAAGGGCGTTTGGCGGATATTGCGCTGTAATCCGTGGTCCAAGGGCGGAGTCGATATCCCCTAGTGCAAGAGGCTGAGATCAGCGCCAGGAGGAAGTTCGATGTGTTTGACGCGGCTCGCTTGGCCGCGTTTTAACGTGATGAACGTCTTTGGAATGTGAAGTTTATCGGCAAGAAACTTGATGAGTTCTTGATTAGCTTTACCGTCCACTGGAGGTGCGGCAAGCGCGATAACTACCGTTCCCCGATCCATCCAAGAAGTGACTCGAGTGGTTGATGCACCGGGTTTGACGTGCACGACAAGAATCATACGTTGCGAAATTTCTTAAGCAGCTCGATATCTTCAGTACGACTCCCTTCTGATTCTTCTCCATCAAACGGGGTTTCGAGAATAAGGTCGATGTGTTGAAGCTTGGGGTGTTGAACGATGAATTTGAAAGCGTCCTTACCGATGTGGCCGTGGCCAAGGTGTTGGTGACGATCCTTGTGCGCGCCAAGTTCGACCATGGAGTCATTACAATGGCTTGCTACAAGCTTCTTGAGGCCGATTGTCGCATCGAATGCTTTAAAGGTTGTATTGACTGCCTCCTGTGTTCGCAGATCGTAACCCGAAGCGAACGCATGTTGTGTATCAAAGCAAACGCCAATGTCTTTTCCTCGCTCGGCGCGATCGATGAACTCCGCGATCTCCTCAAATTGATCGCCCATGACCGCTCCAGCACCGGCGCTTATCTCAATCAACAGCTGACATGAGCCTTCGTAGCCGTCCATGATGCGGTTCAGTCCTTTGATGACGGCCTCAATGCCTTCTCGTTGGCCAAGCTCTTTTGCTGATCCTGGGTGAAACATGATGGCTTTTGCGCCAAGGAGTGTTCCTCGTTCAAGCTCTTCGCGAAGAATCTTGACCGATCCGAATCGCGTCGTGTTTTTGCCTGAGGCGAGGTTGATGATGTAGGGCGCATGGATGTACACGTCCTGTATGCCATTCGCCTTCATTGACGTGCGGAATTTTACTGCGTCTTCTTCTGAGATTGGTTTCGCCGCGAACGTTTGTGGCGAACGCGAAAAGATTTGAATGACTTCACATCCAAGTTCCTTTCCGTTTGGTCCGGCTTTCCAAAGCCCCCCTGCAGCTGAGACGTGTGCTCCAAAGCGCATATGGAGATAGTGTAATCTGGGACAGACAAAAAGAAAAACGGGCAAGGGCCCGTTTTTCCATGGTTACTTGATCATGACTCCGCGCAGGAGGTTGACCGTTTTTTTGTTTCGCAATTGATGTTCAACGTAGTCGCGATATTCTGGTGAATAGACGCGTTCTGGGTAGCGACTGGCGATGGTGTCGAGTTCGGTGTCGACTTCCTTTTCGTCGACCGAGATGTTTTCTCGCTTTGCAATTTCACGGATGAGAAGCGACGCTTTAATGCGCTGAAGAGCAGAAGGCGTGAAATCGAGCTTAATGTCAGTCATCGACTTGCCAATTGACGAGAGGTAATCCTTGAGTTCCATGCCTGATTCTCCGACGTTGTGCTCAAGCTCATGGAGCATCTTGTCAACTTCTTGGTTAACAAGAAGATCGGGGATGGCATCAAATTCACTTTTTTGTGCGAGTAAGTCAAAGATCGCTTTTTCTTGACGACGTGACTCTTCGTGGCCGCTTTCAAGACTCAGGTTTTCTTTGAGTTTTTCCTCGAGCGCAATGCTCGAATCGAATCCGAGGGACTTCGCGAAAACGTCATCAAAGGCCGGTGTTTCAAGTGTGAAGATTTCGTTCAGTTTTACTGTGAAATCAACGTCTTTACCGGCGATATGCTTCTGATAGTGGTCCGCGGGAAATGTTAACGAGAACGTTTTCTCTTCCTCCTCGCTGAGTCCAATGATGTTGTCGACGAAGCCTTCGATGTAGTAGGGCTCATTGGTATACACGCCGTGGTTTTGTGCTTCCCCACCTTCAAGAACGACGCCGTCTTTCTTCATGTTCATGTTGACGACGGCTTTGTCGCCCTTCGCAAGCTTGTGTCCGGCAAGTGCGCGGTGTTCTTTCATTTGCATGCGCAATAGATCACGCTTTGCTTCATCGATCATGGCCTCACTTGGTTCCGTTGATTGTGGAGCGATTGCGAGGCTGTGATAATCGGCGAGCTTGGTGATTGATGGCATGAGTGCGATCTCTGCAGTAAAAATGAGATCATTATCGGGAGCCATCTTTTCTACTCCAAAAAATGGTTGGCCGACGGTATCAAGATCCTCTTCGATCATTGCTGAAACGAAAGCGGCGCGAATAAGATCTTCTGCTGCCTCTTCGAGAATTTTCATTTCGCCAAAGCGCTGTTTCACGATGTCGTATGACGCTTTGCCTGGTCGGAATCCTGGAATTTTTGCATGAGTCGCGATTGCATCGGCTGATCGTTGCATGGCGTCGCGCACTTTATCGGCCGGGATGGTGATTGTTAGCTTTGCTTTGTTGTCGGCAAGGCGCTCGAGCGTGTGAGACATAGGGAATTCAGGTGGCAGAAAATCAAAGTTCGCAAAGTATAATAAAGTCGCTCGCTTACGTCAAGAGTTTTGGCTTACGCAAGCTAAAAAATCCATAATTTTCTTGTAATAACTTTGTGCTGACGCTATAGTAGGGGCCGAAGTGTGGCTCAACAGGATCTCTCAAAAATTGGTGTACGCGCAGGGCTGTTCATGGTGCGAATGCTCTTGCGCTTGAAGGGGCTCTTCCAAGCCCTTTGGTCTATATTTGCTCGCCTGGTTCGTCCGTTGGCGCGTTTTTTCTTTGTATCAATTCTCGTTTCTGCATATCAGATTACCTATTCAATGAAGCGACGATTTGGGCATTGGTATCGCCCAGCGAAAAATCGCGCGATGTTTTTCTTGACGAATCGCTATGCGCTTCATGCGGTCATGGTTGTCATTGCAACGGTTACTGGTGTTGTGAACGTGCAGATGACGAGCGTGCGAGCGGAATCCATTGACGCGTTCAATAAGAGCTTGCTTTACAGCATTATTACGAAAGAAGACTCCCCAATTATTGAAGAGTTTGCTGATGCTTCGGTAACCGGTGCGTCTTCATATCTTGAAGATGGAGGGTTGCTTGCTGGTACGACGAGTACAACAACAGATCTTGCTATTGGATCCTCGTCGTATGCGGGAGGGTGATGACGTCATCTGCTGCGAGTATGGCGCCGCGTGAATCAGTTGAAACGTACATTGTTCAGTCGGGAGATACGCTCTCAACGATCGCTTCTCAATTTGGTATTTCCACAAACACCTTGCTTTGGGCGAATAATCTTACGGTTCGCTCTGTGCTTAAGCTGAATACTGAGCTTACCATTCTTCCGGTAAGCGGCGTGCTGCATACCGTAAAGAGTGGAGATACGTTGAGTAAAATCGCGAGCACGTACGGTGTTGATCAGACGGAAATTGTCACATATAACAACCTCGATGATGATGCTGCACTTACGGTTGGAGAGAAAATTATTGTTCCAGGTGGTGAAATTCAGGCTCCAGTTCCTGTAAGTCGCCCGGTTGCTATAAAGAGTATCTTTACGAGTCCGCCAACAACATCGTCAACATCCACGGCATCGTCAACGGGTGCGCGAATGCTGTGGCCAACTGATGGTCATTACATTGTTCGCGGATTGAGCTGGTATCACACGGGTGTCGATATCGATTGTGACGGTCGCGCGAATGGGACGTCGACGAACGACAATTATGCAGCGGCAGATGGTATTGTGCAGTATTCGGGAGCGAAAGGTGGATATGGAAATACTGTGGAAATTAACCATGGCAATGGCATTGTGACGCGTTACGGTCACTTTTATTCCTTGTATGTGACCACTGGGCAGTCGGTGACGGCTGGTACGCCACTTGGACGATGTGGTTCTACGGGAAATTCGACAGGTACGCATTTGCACTTTGAAGTTATTGGTAACGGTCGCTTCAAAAATCCACTTGAATATATTCGCTAAATCACCACACGGCCATGGGGCCGTGTGTTGATTTATAGCATAGCTGGAAGACGGAATTGCAATGCTTCCGCTATATGGAGTGCCGCAATGCTGTCGCTGCCCGCGAGATCGGCAATGGTTTGTGCGACTTTAAGAAGCCTTGAGTAGGCTCGTGCGGATAGGTGTTGTTTTTCCGCTGCTTGTTCAAGGATTGCTTCAGCTGCTGGCTCGAGATGAATGCATGTTTTGAGCAGTCGAGCGCTGAGTTCACTGTTGTTGTGAATGCCTTGTCCGGTGTATCGGTGTATTTGTCGATTTCGCGCCTCGTGGATTCGTTCTCGAATAATGACGGATGATTCAGGAAGTGAGGCGATTCGTAAATCCGATGCATTGACTCGGGGGACTTGGACAATGAGATCGATTCGATCAAGAAGCGGTCCTGAAATGCGCTGCTGATATCGCGCTATTGCTCCTGGAGTACAGCTGCAGGTGTGGCCTGGATCTTGGTAGTGACCACATGGACAGGGATTCATTGCTGCGACAAGCATGAATCGAGCCGGAAATTGATAGCTGCCAGCGGCGCGAGCAATGGTTACCACGCCGTCTTCAAGTGGCTGCCGTAAATGCTCAAGCGCTGTACGGGGGAATTCAGGGAATTCGTCGAGAAAGAGTACGCCTCGATGTGCGAGTGATACTTCGCCGGGACGTGGACTCACCCCTCCTCCAACAAGAGCAACGCCGCTCGCACTGTGATGAGGAGATCGAAATGGGCGTTTTGATGTGAGTGTTTGGACATTCTCGAGCGTACCGGCCACGGAGTGAATCGCGGTAATCTCCAAGGCTTCGTTTGGTGTGGGGTGGGGAAGAATGCTTGGAAGTGCTCGTGCAAGTAGCGTCTTACCACTTCCTGGTGGTCCAATGAGGAGGAGATTATGATTTCCTGCTGCTGCGATTTCGAGTCCTCGCTTTGCATGTTCTTGTCCGGCCACGTCACTCATGTCGACGGCGTATTCGGAGGATGGGATTTCCGATGTTTCAAGCACTTGGACTGGTTGCCATGTAGCGCTTTCAAGTTTAGTAATGAGCTCGGAGAGATGATCTGCGCAATAAATTTCAAGTCCATGCACAAGCTGCGCTTCCTCGCGATTCTTTGATGATACGAGTATGGCGAATCCTTGTTCGCGTGCAAGTTGAGCTGAGAGGAGTACACCATGAACCGGACGAATAGAGCCATCGAGGCCGAGTTCGCCAAGAATAATGACATTGTTTAGACGTTCGTATTGCGTGATTCCGCCCTGGGCGCAAAGAATGCCAATGGCGATCGCGAGGTCAAATGACGGACCTTGCTTCTTAACATCCGCTGGGGCGAGATTGACAGTGACTTGGGTGCGTGGAAATGAAAAACCACAATGTCGTATTGCGGCCTTTACACGTTCGCGTGATTCATTGATTGCGGTGTCGGGTAGTCCGACGATAGTAAAACGTGGTAGTCCCGATGCGATATCAATCTCAACCGTTACCTGCCTAGCGGATAGACCGTGAAGTGCAGATGAACATAAACGCGCTGCATGCATAAAACATACTCGGGGATGTTACGAGTAATGCACTGCGCGGGGAATGCTTTTATAATACCATGCGAACACAAGTGCGCCAGTAAGAATGAGGACGTCGGAGAGATTAATGACTGAACGGCCAAACAGAAGAATATAATCAGTTGTATAGCCGTGAATAACTCTATCGATCGCATTATTTGCTGCACCGAGCACGATCATAGTTCCAGCGAGTGTGACGATGGGTTCTTGTTTTTGGTGGCACTCGATCAGTATTGCAATGATTATCAGAAATGTAACAAAAAGCACCGCTGGAATTGGGAGCGGAATGTTAAAAGCGATGCCAGAATTTTTATGAAGCACCAGATCGAAGAGCGATTCGCTGGTTGACGGAAATGGCGCTTTTAACGCAATACGTTTCAATACTCCATCGAGAATGGAGATTACGAAAAGTATCGGTATGAGAAAAGAAATGGTGCGCATAACAAACGCCGAGGCTGACCTCGGCGCTTATTCTAGAGTTCTTGTGTGAGTGTTTTCTTACAGGCGACGCATGATGTTGAGGTTGGTCTGGCACGAAGTCGTTCTTCGGCAATCTCGGTTTTGCAGTATTTGCAGACCCCGTACGTTCCTCCTTTGATGGCAGCGAGCGCTGATTCTACATCTCGAAGCGCGGTGGTAAGTTCGCTTTCAAGTGAGTAGGCGTCACCCATTCCGGCAACTTTCTCAGCACTCTCGTCCTCTTTGTCGCCAAGATTATCGTAGTCAGCGTCAAAAGCGTTGCCCTTTTTGCCGTTCGGGGCAAGATTGACGAGTTCTTCTTTCAATTTGACGAGCTCTTGTTCAAGAACTCCGGTCATTTCTTCAAGGAAAGCTGTATTCATACAGATCATTATCGGGGCTTTGTAGGACAATAATTGAGCCCAGGAAAAATAACAATAGGGGCGATGTTGCCAGGCTAAAATATAGATCCTGGTTTCACGCCCCGGTAAACCGACCGGCCAAGATGCCCCAGTGGGGCATTGGGTTATCGTGTCGACGTATCTACAAGATAACTCAATACCACACGTGCACCGGTTAAGCGCCGCACGGTTTCATTTGACCTGCTCTACCCTCCTTGGGTTGTGCCACGTGCTGGGTACATTCAAGAGCGCAGTGGTTGGGCCCAGTGCTTTGGAAGTTGCGTAAAGCAGTGAGGTGTTTCCCGAAGTGTGGGACTTCGGAAAACTTCCCCTAAGTCTTCCCAAATGATTTGGGAACGGGTTTTTCGAAAGAGCGATTACTCCTCTAGTGTACGTGCCTTGAACACTAAATGTAAACAGCGAATTCATCAATGAATATTGGGTAAATGTGCAAACTGTGGATAAAATTCGTGTTCATTATTTTGACGATTTTGTGGATAACCACAGGGTTATCCACAAATTATCACCAACAGATGCGTATATCGTCTTTTGTTTGTGCGAGTTCATTCGCGCTCCAGATGGCGGTCCAGGGAGTCGAGAGTTCGTACAATCGAGTATGTTGAAGCTCTGAAATATGCCTGATATTGATTCGAGCACGCGCCGAAGATGCGCAATCACTAGCGAATGGAGCTGTTACTGAGAGTTCGCTAGCGGTTTCGTTGGTGATGGTTACGGACGTAGGTCCCTTGATGATGTAGAGCGATTGCTCATGATTTGTAAGATCAATGAACGTAAATTCGCCTTCGGTTCGTTCCGTAATGGTTGGAGGGGTTGCGACGAGTTCGGTTGCGGTTTCGTTGTCTGGCAAGGTAAATGATGACGCTTTCATGACTGCCGGAGCCAGAAAATCCCGACCAATATGCAGCAAAGACTCTGTTGCGATATCGGATGTGCTCAAATGGAGTGTAAAGACCGTATTGTTTTCGCTGTTTGTACTGAGAAGGAGACTCATTCCTGATGTTGAGGCGACGTTTGCTATTTCGTTGATTCCAGGAAAAGCGAGTGGAAGTGAGGAATATCCATTTATATCAAACGATGAGAATGGAAGCGACGCGACTATAACGATATCGTTTGTAGTGCCAGAAATGGCGCCGATGGGAGATTCGAGGAGTTTGAGATTGTGTGCAATGAGTCGGTCTTTGTCCCGCTGGTAGCTAACGGTTGAGATGTGGTCAGCGGTTTTAATGGTTGTAATGGCATCTTTACGCAGGATGCATAAAAAGCGATCCAGGGTGGAAGCGCTCATGCGTTCCAGCATCAACCGCACCTGTGTGGTGAACTCGGGGTGTTCGTAAAACCCCAGGAGTTGGACGATTTGGCGGCTCAGCTGCTTGCGCGCGAAATAGCGAACCGCATTGAGCAGGATCTGAGATACCCCGGAGAAATCAAGGTTAATGTTATTAGAGAAACGAGAGCGATTGAATATGCCAGATAGACCCTATTCAAAAAATCTAGTATTTATGCTATTATTTTGAGTATAAGATTAATAACAAGAGAAAGGAGGTGGACATATGCCAATCAAAAAGAGTCAAT
>Ga0076186_105_pt2 | contig 13561 bp, 14 predicted proteins | sample RifGroD2_FD_68221 | JGI IMG/M metagenome (GOLD analysis project Ga0076186, IMG submission 68221) | Parcubacteria (Uhrbacteria) bacterium GW2011_GWD2_52_7 | reverse complement strand
CAAGCGCACCAATAATTCGCAAAAGCCAACGCGTCACTACCGATCCGCCCTTCTCAACAACGTGAAGATCATCACGGTCTTCGCCGTAAATAATCTCAAGGCCTTTTGCGAGCACGTCGTCAGATACGTTAGCCGAGGGCTCCGCATGCTTATGTTCTTCGTGCTTCTTTTCGGAAGCGTCATGCTCGTGATGATGACGCTTCATACCTAGCGATCATTGATGATCAACCAACCGTAATACGCGTCTGTTGTGTTGTCGGCCGACACCTCGTTTCCGCCTTCAGTTGCAGCGAACGTCGTCCAGGCGGCATCCCATGCCGTTGGGAGCGACAATGAGACATCGGTTGTTCGCGCAGCAACACCAGGCTGCTTTTGCACAAAAAGGCTGTACGAATCACCTTGTCCAAATCCAAGCTCATGCTTTGCCGCTGAAAGAAGGCCGGTCTGCGGTTCGTCAAACAACGCCATTGGCAGACGGTAGCTAAACGTTACCGTCGAGGATGCTCCCGGCATGGTTTGTACCCACTGCCCAAACACCGTTTTGCCAAATTCATTCCAAACATCTACACCCGTTTCTACATCGACCGTCTTGTCTGACATGAGGAACGAGAGGTCTTCGTCGGCGGCAAGCGGGATGTCGGACGGCTCAAACAATTCTTCTGGCGGAGGCGTAAAGCCATCAGCACTCAACAGTTCACTTCCTTCCGGAACATACACGCGGAGATAATTGACGTTGTTCTTTCCGCTAAATAATGCGCTCGAAAGACCATGGTGCGTTCGGGTGATCGTAACCGTATTCACAATCGATCCGTCGTCTTGCACATCAACATTCACGTCGACGTGTTCGTCCATAACGCCGTCGGTTTTGCCACCGCCGACGTTCGTATCAACCACCATAAGGTAATCGCCGGACGTTTGCTTCACTTCCCCACTCCAGCCAAGGCGATGCATGACCGCTTGCAGCTCATTGTCACCAAAATAGACTTGGACATCACGTTCGCGCAGACCTTCTTCCATGAGCTGCATGAGCGAAAGAAGCATCGGAACGTCAGCATCCGTGATTCGCTCAAGAAGAAGCGGCGCAAGATCACCAATAAACGCTTTTGGCGCGTTTTCGACTTTGTCGTATTCCAACTCGACAATTTTCTGCGCCTCAAACATGAAGTTTTCTGCATCGATTGTTCTGCCATATTCTGGCATTTCGATTGGACCAAGCACACCAAGCAACTTCACAACAAAGCTCGCGTTGATGGCAATAACACCGTCCGTTGACGGTCCGCCAGCTCGCTCGTAAAACCACTGCATCTTTTTTGCTGAACTTGGAAAATCTGGGAACCAGTTTGCATCCTGAAACTCCCAACGCGCATTGATAAGCGACAATGGCTCTGGAGCCTGCACAAATTCTTTGAGTTGACCCTGGATGTCGTAACTTCCGCCGCCTGGAACACTCATGGAAACAACCGCACCGTTATCAACATCAACCTGCGCAAACGATCCAATAAAACCACCGGTTGGACGAATTTCGGTATTGTTCTGGAAGATCGCCATGTAACGCATCTTTTCGTCACCACCAAGGAGCGTTACGAACGTATCAACGAGCGTGAGGAATTCGTCCATCGAGGCCGCAATCGCCGGAGCCTGCGCCTGGAGCGCAGCAACTTTTTCGACGGCATCACTTGGCACAACCGACGGATCCACGTCCTCGAGCGCAAGGGCTGCAGTTTGCACGTGAGGCAGCGCACTCTGGATGTATGAAGAAAGCAATTCAAGCTTGGTAACTAAGTCGAGTGATTCCGTATCAGCAATGTCGGTTGCAGCATCGCTCATAATGCGAGCCGTTTCCGAAAGCTCTCGTCCCGCAGTTACCAGGCCGCGTACCGACGAGTAGGTGCGATCGGTTTCAGGAATGACACTCACCACCGCAACAACCGCGGTGTGCAGATCGCCAAGCGTTTGCTCGGCATCAGAAAACTTTTCAGCAGCTCGACCAAAATCTTCTTTTGCTAAATCAAAACGTTCTTCGCGCAAACTCGCCGCACCGCGTGCCAAGTCGTCGATAGCAGATCGGCCAATAGCCGTGAGCGCATCGGCTGATTGTGTGGTAGTGCCAAACGTCTGCATGGCTTGCAGTGGCAACACGAGCGCAAATGAAAGCCCAAGAAATGCGGCAAATGCTCGAAACGTTGGATGGTAGTACCACGACGTTCGCTTCACGCGAATCACCGGCTCATCGCTATGCACCCAAGGCGAATACGCAGCCGGAAGGAGTACCGCGGAAGTCTCGGTAGCAATCGGCTCCACCGTCTCAAACACGTCTTCCTCGTGTGCAGCAATTGCGAGCGAGGCAATCGGCGACGCCTCGGGAACACCAGAAATTGACGCGAGTGGCGTCATGGCGATCGGCGCATCGAGCGCAGCAAGCGCTTCGTCCAAGCTTAAAAGTGGAGCCTCAAGCTCGTCGCGAGTACGTATGCTCTTTGACGAAAGCGTCACCTCGGGCACCGCGGTGTCGAACTCGCGCAACTGACTGAGCAGCTCCGGAAGATCGACCGACAACTCGTCGTCAACATCTTCCCCATCAAGCGAACGCGACAACACATCGTCGTCGTCGATAATCAAACTTTCGGCCAACGCGGCAATTTCTGATGACATGTCGCCGGTAGCTACCGGTTCGTCGCGCAATTTAACAATGTAAGGCGAAACCGCACCTGTTCCAACGTGCAATTGCAAACGTCGAGGCTCACCAGTCGCACCAACGCTCACCAAACGCTCTGGCAATGCATCGTCAAACATCGGAGGAACGATTCCCTCCTGCATTACCTGCTCAGCTTGGCGCATGCGCTTCTTCACAGACGACGAATTCCTGCGGTTAAGTACGTATTTAACGTTTGTTCAGCCGTCGTCCTCCAGGAAAAATCGGTTGGTCGACGGATTCCCGCACGCTGAGACTCTGCGTACGACTCAGGCCGATCCACGGCGTCGAGGATGAGCCCTGCGAGCTCTGTTGCGTTGTCAGGATCAAAGTAACGAGCGGCATGAGCGCACACTTCAGGAAGCGATGCAGCTCTGCTGACCGCAACTGGCGCGCCGTACGTCATAGCCTCAAGCGGAGGCATGCCAAACCCTTCAAGTCGCGACGGGTACACAAACAGTGAAGTGCCCGCATACAAAGCAGCGATATCTTCGTCGGATGGGGCGTTGATAAATGTCACCGTTCCTGGCGGGAAACCCGCGCTTTTCGCTTCCGCTTCAAGTTGCTCAACGAATGCATCTCGTCGTCCAGCAAGCACAAGACGCAGCTCGGGATGACGAACAAACGCCATGTGGAAGGCCGCAAGAAGTAAACCAAGATTCTTGTGCGGATAAGCGTTCCCGACGTACAGCACGTACGGCGTATGGATACCGAGCGCTTGCAATCGCTGCGGATCGACGGCAAGTGGCTTCATGATGCCGTTGTGAATAGCTGTAACTTTATGCGGTGAAACGCGGAAACGTTCGAGAATGCGACGACGCGTATATTCCGAAACGGCAATAATATGCTTACTTCGGTGAACGGCGTTGTCGATCGCGAGACGAAATCCTGCGTATTTTACGGCGTGCACAAATGCTCCCCGTGTTGTTGCTCGAGCCGACATAGGATCGTCGAGCAAAATAAGATCGTGAATAGTGACAACAAAGGGCTTACGCAGCATGAGCGGCACGTTCCAGTGCGGAAAGTGCATCACGTGCGCACGCGATTGCGCCACTTCCTGTGGAATAACTCGCTGTTCGGCAAGTGAATACCACGGAACGTCAACCATGCGCTTGGTGAATTTTCCATTCGTGATAACACACTCGTGGAAATTTTCTTTGCGCAAAAAGAGCACGTAATCATTGACCTTGTCGATCTGTTGAAGATGCGTCACTAATTCGGCGACGTAACGGCCAAGGCCGCCCCCACCTACACGAGGACCGTAGAATCGTGCATCAATGCCGATCTTCATATCGGAGCTCAAGTTCAAAAATAATCTTCCGGCCGTTTCGGCGTCATTTGGTCTGCAACCGACTCATGACTCGTCGAAATGGAGGCCACCATTCCTCCTCGTCCTTCATCGGTTTCGACGCAAATGCCATCCCAAACGCCAAGAAAGTTATTTTTGAACTTAAGCTCTTACATTTTACCACACTTGTGGACAAAGTGTGTTCATCTTTTTTGGATGTGAATACTTGTGCACAACTTTTGCCGACGAAGGGCGTAAACTACGCTCTCGGAGGAACGTCTCATGTTTCACAATCCGCGAATTCGCGTCATCTGCGGCTGCATGTCCTCCGGGAAAAGCAAGACGCTCATGGCGCGCATCACGCCGCTCGACCATTCACCGCACAAGTATCAGCTCTTCACGAGCGTGATCGATCCAGAAGGAGACGTGCATTGTCGGGACGGCATTCGTCATCCGGCGATCGCTGTCGAGAACTCGCTCGAGCTCCTCGAGCGCGTCGAGCCCGACACGGTCGTTGTCGCGATCGACGAAGGCCAGTTCTTCGACCACGGCCTCGTCGGCGTCGTCCAGCGCCTTGCGCGCTCAGGACGCATCGTCTACATCGCTGGCCTGGACCTCGACTGGGAAGGAAACCCGTTCGGCCCCATGGCTGGCCTCCTCGCCGCATCCGAACATGTCGAAAAGCTGACGGCCTGGTGCACGTTCCCCGGCTGCAAAGCGACCGCGACCCTGTCGCAGCGCATCGTCGCCAACACCGCGCAACTCGATGCCGGACAGGACAAGTACGTCGCCCGATGTCTCACGCACTGGGATCCGACCAAGTTCGTCTAGCAATCTCAAAGGAGAGCCCACGCGAGGCTCTCCTGATTTGTTTGATCCCAGCGTCGCTCTTTGTTATGGTATGAACATATGCAATGTACGGCGGTATTCCAAAAGCGCAACGGCTGGTATCTTGGCTGGGTTGAGGAAATTCCTGGCGTAAATTCGCAAGGAAAAACGCTGAAAGAAACCAAATCAAATCTCAAAGAAGCCCTTGAGATGATTCTCGAGGCAAACAAGGCCGCACTTGCGCGAGCTCGACCGCGCGGCAAAGTTATCCGCCAGCGGATGACGGTATGAAGCGCAAGGCGCTTTTGAAACTGTTATCTAAAAACGGCTGTGTTCTCGTCCGTGAGGGCGCGAATCACAGCCTTTTTCATAATACATTGACGGATCGCTATTCAACCGTTCCTCGACACAATGAAATCGACGACTTCCTCGCAAAGAAGATCCTAAAGGATCTCGAAATCATCTCATGATTCACTATCACCTTAGCATCTTTGACAATCGATACGCGCCGTACACGAGCGGATTTGTGGGAAGATCGAAGGTTCCTGGCATTTGCACGACGTGGCCGCCGAAGCCGGACTTGAATCGCGTAATACCGGACCAGGGATGGTTGTCGTCAGCATCTGGCGGCGCAATACCCCAAAAATCGTAATACTTCCTTCCAGTCAAACACGACTCGTTAATCATGGTGAATTGCAACAGGTCAGCTGCCTTGAGGTTACGCAAAACGCCGCGCGAAGCACCGTGCAAATACGTTCGCGTGTCCAAAAAGTCGATCATGATGTTCGTGGCAAGCACCTGGCCTTCCGCCTCAGCAAACACCAAAAATGCATTACACTCCCCCGTCAGCATTTCAAGCATCTTCTTGTAATACGACGACGGATGCGCAGAGAAATCGTTGCGTTCCGTTGTTTCTTTAACGATATCGACAAACGTTTCAAACTCATCAAGGCCGGCTCGACGAATCGTCACCCCCTTCTTTTCACCAAGTCGAATGTTGTAACGCGTTTTCATGTGCATTTCCATGAGCAATCCGTCGCACCCTTTGTGCATATCAAGCACGAGCGTGGTAGACGGATGCATATCCTTGCTCTTCACCGAACCCGGTAACACAACACTTCCCTCTGTTCGAATGAACGCGGCACCTTTCAAGCGTTCGCGAAGCACAGCGCGCATAATCTGCGGCTCAAGATCGCCCAGCGGACCTTTTGGCACAAACCAATACGACTGACCAAACGGTAACGGCAGACGAATCGCCTGCGCGAGCATGACTTTTCCGTCCGTTTCTTGTTGAACACGAATAACTTCGCGTCCAAGCGATCGTTGGAACTCACCCCATTCCCACGACTGCAAAAACGCACCAAACGGCGGCGCATACGCTTGCACGAGAAGGTTCCACGATTGCTGGTCCATAAAATTGCCCGTTAACGCGCAAGATATTTGAGCGCGCTTTTGAGTCGCTGTTCCGAGGTGTCGCCAGTAATGTGCTCAGCAATATCGGCGATATCTTGTTTGGTGTAGCCAAGACCAAGCAAAGCTTCCGATACCTCGTCCTGCACCATCGCTCCCCCACCTTCGCTCACAAGTACACCTTTGAGTTCTAAGATAATTTTCTGCGCCGTTTTTTTGCCGACGCCGGAAATAGACGACAAGAATGCAATATCGCCACCTTGAATACGCGCTGCAACCGTCGACAACGGCCCTGCTGCCATGATTTTTTGCCCCATCTTTGGTCCAACACCCTGCACGCCAATCAACTGCTCGAAAAAGACGAGTTCTTCGTGCGACGCAAAACCGTACAAGTCGTGCCGGTCCTCGCGAATAACTTCGCTAATGAACCATCGACGAACATCCCCAACTTCAACATCGGTTCGCGCAACAAAAATGCGATAGCCAACACCGGCCGCAAGCACAACGATAGCGTCACCTTGGTGGAGAGCCACCGAACCTTCAATAAGTGCAATCATAGGCTTAAGCCGCGTCGAGCAAGTTCAATCCTCGCCATGCTAGCACGGCGCTCGATTTCTTCGAAGTGCTTGCCAAAGGTATACGACGGTGTTTTTCCACGAATAACATCGTAAACCGCATGCACTACTTCCCCGCGCTCGGGCCCCATTGGCACAGGAATCAATCCAAAGATGTCTTCTGCGGAAAGTTTCGCGTGAGCAAGTACGTCTTTTACCGCCTGCTTGCGCTGACGCTCCTCAATAGCAATACGCGTTGCGTTACGAACAGGAATCGCTTCACGTTCAGATGCGAACAGGTGAAGAATGGGCGCCACATTTGGCCGCAACTGATCGTCCTTATACTCAAGACTGCCAAGCACGGCATCGAGCAAGACTGCTGCTGATAAAAACGTCAAAAACACATCGGGGTTCAGCCCAAGCTTACGCGCGCGAGCCTCAAGAAATGCGTACTTCGCCGGAGCAGTCTCCGAATCAAAGAATCGAATAGCATCGATGTGACTCCAAATGACCTCAGCGAGCAGCTTATGGAACGACGCCTCAACACCAAAGAGATCCATCGCTCGTGTGCGCATGAGCTCAAATTGCGGACCTGCACCTTTGCGATCATGGTCGTCGTAATGCGCCGACACCTGATACTCATGAAAGAACGCAATCGAAATCGCTTCGGGTGAATCGTTCGGCCGGGCCGCCGCAAACGCGCGGATGATTTTGTCGAAGCGCGCAATTTCTTTTGGCGAAGCTATCGCATCAGCGCGCCTGGCATGCTGTAAAAATCCTTCTACCGCACCTTTGCTCGCTTCTGGAGCAGAAAATGAAACCGTATCCGGCTTTGCGGCATCATGCACAAGCGCAAACACCTTAAAAAACGGCGCGTACTGACGAATAACGTCCTCTAATTCTTGAACAGCCAAACGATCGCTTGGATTCCGGCTAAACTCTTCCACGTCGCTCAAACGCTCCCCATCTTCAATCGCAAGAACACACGCTAATATACGTTCAACATGATACGAAACGTTCGGACCCTCCGCGTGATGCGGTGGCGTTTGGGGCGTCATACGATACCGAACAAGTTCGGGCAGTTGCGCGACGGCTCCCTCGAATACGCCGTGAGCTCGACGACGAATGTCAGGCGTAAGTACACGCTCAAGCCAATCCCTAAGGAATACGCGTCGTACGGCGTGAGTTGATGCTGGAATGAATTGCATAGGCTTACCCGTGACGGGCATGTCGAACTACCTCAAGAATAGCATCGACCGTAGGCAATGGTCGCCTGTCGTCTGACGAATAGCCCCAACATTTGTCCTGCCCAAAGGTAAAACCACCAAAATGAGTGAACAGCGCCTTGGCTTCGTCGGCGTCCTGCACATACACCCGTCGATCACCCTGCACAATAATCGTCGGGCTTGGCTTTCCGTACAAGTCTGCAAGCAAAAATGAAAGCGCAGCACGAATACTTACGTCTTCGCGATCGCTGCGAACAATAAAATATCCATCGCGTTCCTCGTGTGCACTCCACGCGCGCTTGGCCTCTGCTTCTTCTTCCTCCCATCCGTCACCAATTTCAAGCGCAAGTTGACGTTGATAGGCGCGAATGCGACGTTGATCCGCCTGCGAAACTCCTTCTTTTTCCATTTCCCACAAAAAGCCCCGATCAATATAACCAATCCCGTACACCAGCGTAGGATCGAACCCCATGCGCACTAAATCGTCGTGCGAAATTTCAAAGTAAGACAAAAATTGTTCAAGCGAACTTTTTGGCTGCATGCGATCCAAATGATCGTACCGATGATGATCGATAATAACGACGGTATATCCGCTCGCCATGAGTTCCTCTTCAATTGCTGGCCCAGGTATTTCAACAATAACTAACGTGCGGATATCTGCGTAATCACGCAGTCTTTCATTTAGATTCGTCTCGTTTTCAAGCTTCGCGCCGTGAGGCTGGCTCGAAACAAGAACCGCGACATGCGCGGCTTGAGCAATTTTGGTGATCATGAGCGACTCCGGATCGTTATTTGGAACGAGGAGCAGCGTTGTTGCAGTCGAGCGCATAGCTTAGGCGTGGTTGTGAGGAACGGCAATCGTTTCTGCTCCCTTTTTTGCTAGCTCGAAAATTTCTTTCATCGCTTTAGCGATCTGCGGATTGTCGATCATGATGCCAAAAATCTCCTGGCCGTACGAAATAATCGAGAGTGTATTATCAAATACTGACCATTCAACTGGAGCCGAATAGTCCTCTTCGCGAATCCATGTACGCAAAAAGTTGCGATAGACGTCTTTTTTTACGTCATGATTTGTTTCTGGGTCGTCAGCCGTAATGCCATGAACCGTAATGCCAGCCTTCCGTTGTCGTTCAAGAAAATCCGCAAACCAGTCACCAAAATGATGTTGATAGACGTCGACCTTCCCCGGTCGCACGAAATACAAATGCTTCTCGACCATTTTTAATTTTGATTCGTACATCTTGCGAAGCCCTTCTACGCCCTCAAAATATTTTACCGTCGGGCGTTCGGTGGCGGTGAGGTACTTTGCACGAAGTTCAGGAAGACGATCACGAATCTCCCCCGCTCGCTTTGCCGCCTCGCTCGCCTCAGCTTCAAGACGATCAAGAATGACGTCAGGATCTTGCGGACTAAATAACATGCGACCGCGAATTTCGCCCTCGATAACATACCCCTGTGCAATCAAATCATGCAGCACTTTGTACAAAAGGCCTCGCTTAAGGCTGACGTGTTTAAGAAGCGCTCCAGCCGTCATGGAGCCGTGGAGCAATAATGCGCTATAAATTTCACCGGCCTCGGGCGAAAATCCCGCCTGATCGAGCAAGGCTTTGATCATATTCTGTCACGATCATGTGACGTAAATAGTATACCACAACATCGCTATTTTTATACACATTCAATATTTATTAACAAATTGCACTGTTTTATGTCCTAAATCGTTGACATTACTGTCCCAATCTGATATGGTATCTGGTCGTTGCGATCGAGCGCGGCAGCAGATTCGGGAGAAATCTGCAGCCACGTTCGGACGCTACGCATATCAAAACCATCATATGGCATTCGTCTAACATCATCATGGGACCGCCACCTGAACGCTCGACTATTCGAGCCTTGAGGCGGAGGTCCCCCATGTCCCGTCCCCCTTCCCTCGCCGCCGCCCTCGTGTTCGCCGACAAAGCTCGCCACGCTCGACGCGCGTCACCGCGAATCTACCGCCGTCTTCGTCGCCATCGCGGAATGCAGCCACGACATCTTTCACGGCGCACGCATCGTGCTACCGCTCAGCCCGATCTGCGGCTGGAACTTCGCGGGACGCTACGGCGGAAAAGTCGCGAAAGACGGCAGCGTCGTGATCATGTGTGACGCCTACGGCAAGCGCACCGAGGCGCGTCTGCGCGTGAATGACGTGGAGCGACACATGCGCCAGTTCGCGCTCGTTCGCGGGTTCTCCACCATGGCGGAAGCGCAGGAGTGGCTATTGATCGCCGAGATCTAGTCACATCCACCACCGCTCGTGCCCGGGTTCTATCCCCGGGCCTCCATCTCAACGCTTGAATGCTTCGAGCGCTGAGATGGAGGATTCATGGATAAGGTTCGCCCCAACGTTCTGAAGGGCATCACGGCGACCAGACTGCCCGTCGTGCCCGACGAGGCCGAGATCGCCACCCTCGTCAGCAGGGTCATCTCCGCCAAGGCTGATGACTCTGAAAACTTCGCCTTCGTCGTCGGCCGCAACTGGGCCATCTCGCGCGCGCGTCACCTCTCCTTCGTGCAGCGGCGGATGACCGAGCAAGCGGTGCGCCAGGCGGCCGAAGCCGAGGAACAGCGTGAATTCGAAACGCGGCGCGAGGAGGCGCGCGTGCTCATCGAGCGGCTGAACCCGCAGGTGAAGCCTTCGCAGCGCCTGCAGCTCCAGATGGTGTGGTGGAGAGTGTTCGAAGGCAAGTCGGCGGACGAAGTGGCGGCGCTCCTGCCGCACACCGCCGTCGACTGCCGCGTCAAGCGCCTCCAGCGCGGACGCACGCTCCTCATGATCCACGCCAGCCCCGAGCTGCGCGACTACCTCAGCTTCCGCGTGACCCCCTCCGGCGGCCTTTCCAAGACGCCGCTGCCGGTCACGTAGGCAAGCTCTCGCCCGGGTCCAATCCCCGGGCCTCTATCTGAGCTCTTGATTAAATCGAGAGTTCAGAGGGAGGAATATGTTCGACGACACTCTCGCCTTCTACTTCGGTCTAATATTCTTCGGCCACGCCGAACGTCGGCAGATCCGTCAGCCCAAGCTGGGTCGCGGACGAGCCTACGCGAGGAGTCTCAAGGAGTGGCGACCGCCACTTCCAGATCCCTACGATCCACCTTGCCCCTGCGGCTCGCATCACTTCGAGGACCACGTCTTCGACCATACACCCGCCCAGGAGTACTTCGACGAGCTCGTATTCGAGCTTCAGAATCACTGGCTCCCCTCCCACCTGAGGCGGGAGATCATCGACGAGATCGACGACCTGCTCGACCTGGTCGCGTAAACCCTGCCACGTCAGTCGCGACTGACGTGACGTGCCCGAGGCGCCCCTCGGGCCTCTATCTGAGCTCTTGATTAAATCGAGATGCTCGATGGAGGAACCCATGTCCAAAAAGCCCCGTCCGGTCGCGGCTCCCAAACGCGACAATAACCGCCTCGTTATCGAGGCACCCACCCGTCGCTCCGGCGACGCCTTCGTCAACCGTCACGCTTCGGTCTTCCAAGACCGCAAAAAGACGGCCAACCGCAAGGCGTGCCGCACTGCTCCCCGCCTGAACCGCGGGGAGTTTGATTTTTTGCATTCCTAACAACTCTTCCGAGCTTTTTCGAGTTCCTCAGGCGTGCCAACAGGAAGCCATTTCGACGCCAACTCGATATTCACCGTATGATCCTGTGCCATCTTGGCAATCGTATGCGGCAGACTGTATTCACGCGAATCGCGCACCGGAATCTCAACAAGCGGGTAATCAAAAAATCGCTGATCGAGCATGTATGCTCCACACACCTGGAGCCACGGCCCCAACTCCCCCGCCGGAACAATGCCAGACATCGAGCTGTCAGCACGACGCTCAACGGTCGCAAGCGGACGCGAATTAGCTTCTCGTGCCAACACGGCGAGATCGTGTTTCGTGAGACGCTTTAAGTCATCGGCTGCGTACAGGTCATCGCCGTTCACCACTAAAAATCGTTCACTCAAATGCTCCCGAACAAGATACAAAGCTGAACCGGTGCCATCGAGTCGCTCCTGCTTTACAAAAGTCACGGGAATCTTCCAAACGTTCGCTTGAACGTAATCAATAATCTGATCGCCAAGATAACCAACCACAATAATAAGACGATCAACCGGCGGCAATGCATCGATAATGCGCTTAATCAGCGGTCGACCACAAACATCAACCATGCCCTTTGGCATCGTGTCCGTTATCGGTCGCAATCGCGTTCCCTTCCCTGCGGCTAATATGACGGCGTCCATGTATGACATCTTACCAAACACACAACCGACCCTCATCGGATCGGCTGTGGTTGGTGGGTGCTATTTCTGGTGGACTCGATGAGAATCGAACTCATAACCTCTGGTGACAACTCAGACGAGGTTACCATTACCTCCACGAGCCCATAGACACCCATGAAAATAAAGCACCCCAACGCCGGAGCGATGAGGTGCTTCATTTGCCACCAAGGTTGTAAGTTCCTAAGGAACCTCGCCTGAGTACTCACATTACATCAGAACAAAAATCGGTCGTCAAGCACCTAGAATCCCACCCAAACATCGTGCTCAGCAACGCGGAACGAGGTGCCGTGCGGCAATGCGCCTGACTCATCCGTGAATGCGATAGAACCCGAAAGCGTCGCTTCGCGAATTTCGTCACTACGCTCGTCATACATCGTGCGTACCTCAGCATCGTCCGAGAAGATGCGCAGATCGATGCGGTCTTGGATGGTGAGGCCAGCCTCTTTACGAAGGCCGTTTACACGACGAACGACTTCACGCGCCATGCCTTCGCGAATAAGCTCAGGCGTCAGCGTCAAATCAAGCTCAACGGCAAGTTCACCCTTCTTCACGTCCGCCTTCTTCACGTTCACTTCATCGAGGATGACGGCGATATACGCCTCATCAATACTGCCCGACGGGACCGTAATCGTCATGCCGCCAAGCGCCTGTTTCACCGCTTTGCCAGATTGCTCACGCATTTCCATCGCACGCGAAACAATGGCTCGCACCTCCCCCATCTTAAGGAGCACATCTTCGTCAACCGCCTGCACCTCTGGCCACATTTCAAGATGTACCGAACGGCCGTCATCACCCTTGGTGGTTGCAAGATACACATGTTCAGCCAAGAACGGCATGAACGGCGCAATCATCTTACTCAACTCAACAAGAACAGTGCGGAGCGTCGCAAGTGCCTGTGTACGATCGGCTCCTTCACTCTTCATTCGGTCGCGCGATCGTCGAACATACCAAGTGGAAAGATCAGTAACGAGAGCCTGCAGTACGCGGGCAGCATCCGAAAGTTCGTATCGCTCCATGGCCTCAGTTTCGCGTTTCAACGTTTCATTGAGGCGCGCCAGAATCCAACGATCCAACACGTGCTGCGCTTTTGGCGCATCACCCATGTCGTGTTCAGCGTATAGCTGATAAAACGACACAACGTTTTTCAAGATATTGATGAACTTTTTGGATACCTCATCGACACCCGACTCGCTAAAACGCAAATTTTCCGCGCGCACAACTGGAGTCGACATGAGATAGTAGCGCACCGCGTCGGC
>Ga0076186_117_pt1 | contig 13944 bp, 9 predicted proteins | sample RifGroD2_FD_68221 | JGI IMG/M metagenome (GOLD analysis project Ga0076186, IMG submission 68221) | Parcubacteria (Uhrbacteria) bacterium GW2011_GWD2_52_7 | reverse complement strand
TCACTGCGCTTGCCGTATCGGTCGAGCCATCCTCGGTCGGGTAGCTGATCGTGACGAGCGAGATGTTGTTGGCGTAGTCCGAGGCGCTGCCACCGAATTCTGCAGCGGCAACTTCTTCGATCTCAAGTTTGTTCACTACGTAGTCTTCCAATGTCGTCGTGAAGACGAATTCACCTACGTGGTTGTTTGACGAACCCGTTACGAGCAAGTCAGCCGACGGCGTGCCCGATGAGGCAGCGACCGTGAGCGTGCCGTACTGTGAAATCGTAGCGTAGACAGAAGAGCTGAATGCGTCGTCGTCAGCCGTCGTTGTGTCGTTAAGACCCAACGCGTTAACGCCGTCCTTCGTGATGGTCACCGTCACATCGTCACCCTCTTCATCGACAGCCGTCACGTTGGTTGACGTGGTGGCGTCGGCATCAGAACGGAGATCGAATGCGATCCATTCATCATCCGTATCCGATGGGTTCGAGAGGTCACATGAAAGGACGAGCAATTCAACTCCGCCAGCCGAAACCGTGTAGTTCATGCTGTTGAAGGTGAGAACGCCATCCGTCGTCAATGACTCTGGGCCCGAGACCAAGGCGCCATCGGCGTCGTAGAGCGAGCATGATGACACGATATCTTCCAACTGGAAGGTAGCGGCACCACCAAGAGTCATCGTTGTTTCTGCGGTGTCATCAGCGTAGCCGTGGAACGTGAGGTCGGTCACCTCGACGTCTGAAGCCTCGCCAGCGGTGAGCGAGAGGTGGAGCAAGTCGTTGCCCTCCTTACCCTGGACAGCAAGACCCTGACCCGTGAGCGACGTCGCGCGTGCGATCGTGATGCTTGGAGAAAGAGCTTCCTGGTTGTAACCAGTGATATCTGACGACGGAACAATGTTCGTAATAACGTCATCGTTCGAGTCGTAGATAGCAATACCAGCTGAGATGTCAATTGCTGCAGCGAACTCAGTACCCGAGGTAACCGAGTTATCGATGTCAGCCGTCACCTTGAGGTTAAGCGTTTCGCCAGCCTCAAGAGTGAAGTCGTCCGTGAAGTCGATCGTTTGATCGGCGTCATCAGCCGCAGCGGCATCCGTGAGTGCGTCGAGTTCAAGCGGACCCATAACGACCGTGCCAGTATCGGCATTCACGATCTTGATATCCGTGATGTTCGCCTCGGTGCTCGTGTTCACGAGACCGTCGGCGTCGCCATCGGCGTTACCAGCGTCATCGTCCGTTGCATCCGTAGCATCATTGTTGCCGTTGTCGTCAGCATAGACGAGAACGTCAAGATCCTTGACTGTAACTTCTTCGCCGCTCGAGAGAGAGAACTCCAAGAGCACCTGGTCCTGGCTGTCGACAGCGATGTCGCCAGCAGACGGACCATTGAAGACGAAGGTTATGTCACCGCCCAAGACGTCGCTGAACGAACATTCGTCAGCCGTCGAGGTGCAGGAGTTGTCACCATCGTAATCCGAGATCGTGACGCCTTGGCCGAAACCGTAGTCGCCACCAATTGCGATGACGTCAACAGAATTTTCGACATAGACCTTCACGTCGTCGCCGTTCTGACCACCAATATCGGCAGTGAGTTCAAAGACTTCGTTCTTGCCTTCCAAGATGACAATTGGCTCATCTGAGAAGTCGAACGCGACGAGCTTGTTGCCGAGGTAATCACCTTCGACAACCGGAGCACCGTCAATCCAGAGCCAGAAGTCTGAGTGGTCGGCTGCATTGTCAACCTTGAGGGTGACTGCCTGTACTTCAGCATCTTCCGTACCTGCCGTGATTTTGAACTTACCAATGATGGCATCATCTTCGCCGAGCGTCGGGTTGTCGATCGAGCCGTATTCGGCAACGACTAACGTACCCGAGGTCACGTTTGCGAAGGTGAAGTCATTGCCTTCAACCGGGAAGTTACCATCAACATCACCTGAACCGACAACGTCGTCAGCTGATTCAATTGAGAACGCTACAATGTCACCAACGGCCGCCGTACCTTCGTCCGCGCGGAGCGTGAAGGTGCGGGTGTCGCCCGCCTCGATGTCGAGGTTAAGGCTGCCGAAGGTAACCATACGCGTTGAGCTGTTGACCGTGCGAGCATCCGTCAAGCGTGAAACGCCCTCATAGAGGTAGACGTTGCCGACGTCGGTCGAAGCTGAAAGACCAGACATGGTGAAGGTGACCTGGTTAAAGGTCGAATCTTCAGCACCGGCTTCAACATCGAAGCTCAACATCTCGATACCCGTTGACGAAAGCGGTACCGTTGCGGCAGCCGGATTCGACGACGAAAGTGAAACCTCGAGGTCTCCAGCGATCGTTGAGTCGTCTTCCGTCACCGTCTGTGCTGGGTCAACAAGCATTGCTGACTCGCTGGTGATCTCGGTGCCAGCCGTGAGGGCGCTGTCATCGATACCCGTACCGTCGAGGAAGAAACCTGCCTGGAGGTTGTTGGCGCTGCGACCAGCTGAGCTGATTTCGCGCTTCTCACCGTCCATGGCGATGAAGTAGTCACCACCGTCCATGAAAAGCATGTAGTCAAATGCTGCTGCTTCCATGAGCGAGGTACCCACGGAGTAATCCGTGAAGAACACATCAGAGACATCGTGAATTCCCATGGCCCAGTTTGAACCGGCGAGATCCACAGCTACTTCCTCTGACTCGATCCAGTGGATCGTGCCATCGGTTGAAACTGCGTAGGTCTTCGGATCTGACTGGATTTTCACCCAGTATGAACCCGGGCGGTACACGACGTTACCCGCAAGGCTGATAGCCGCGAGCGCGCTGTCTGAGATCGTCGTGACGTCGTCAAAATCTGAGTACCACGTCATGAACGTCTTTTCGTTCGGGAAGGTGTAGCGCATCCCGTCAAAACCGTAATAGTAAACGGTTGAGAGCGAGGTGCCCTTGATCAAATCACCTGCTGAGGCCGCTGACGCCATTGAAGGGGCGAGAAGCGTTGCACCAGCCGAAAACATGATCGTCGCAGCCGCAACGGCTACCGACAATGCACGCTTCCCTGTTTGGATAACATGTTGCATAACTTACCTAATCCTTTTTTCCCCGTGGGGATAAGAATAGAGGTTAGCGCGACCATGCGGTCCCGACCTTTTTAATGCGCCTTCCCTAATGTGGGACTACTGAGTAATCCCTTCACGAAAGGTCTCATTGAGGCCTGCCGTGAAGGAACGGCTCATGCCGAGCGTTCCTTACTCTTGATTGAGCGGTGACTGAAACGGTCCGGAAGTTTCTTCTGTCGGTTCTGGTGCACTAGTATATCCTGGATTCGACTCATCTTCTGCGGCTTGATCTTGTTGATATGTGGACACCGCCGTGATGATGTTGATTTCAATCTCGGCAAGTGCCGCCTCTACCGCGAGCAAGTCCGCATCAACATCGCGCAACAGATCAAACGCTCCTCGATAGTCATTCTTGGTAAAGACTTTCATGGCATCCGGCACAGCTTCCGTTGCTTGGTCGATGTTTCGTCGCAAGAGACTAAGCGCATCTGAAGTTGGGAGTAGAGCACCATTGAGAACTCCCGCGTATTCCGCCATGGTTGCCTTGATGGTTTCGACGCGATGCAGATCAAACGCCTGCCGGCCGTGCAACGTTCCGATTTCGCGATGAAATACTTCTTCGAGCTTTGCACGAGACTGTTCTGAATCCGGAGCGGCGACATCTTCCTGTTCAGCGGCCTCGACCGCTACATCTACAGCAGCGTCGCTTGCAGCGCGCGTGCTTTCTTGCACCTCGCGCACTTCGGCCGTAACCGTTGATTGCGTGTCGTTGACTGCAGCATCGATTTTTACTTCGAGTGCCGAGATTCGCTCCTGAACGTCGCCCGCAGCTTCTACCGTTACGCTTTCGTTGCTTGCTTGCAGTTGTGCGAGGTTTGCATTAGCGCTGGCAAGTTCGGACTTGTACGCATCAACGGCCTCGCGAACGAGCTCAGGGTCGACCGTTCCCGTAACCTGACCCTGAAGGGCTGAGACTTCGTCGAGACGTCGTTCCGCAAACTCGGTATGGAGCACGGCTTTACGATCGAGCGAGGCGAGCTGGAGCTGAGCGCGTTCAGTAACTAACTTGATTGAATAGAGTGTGTCGCCCGGCAAACTGTCTGCAGCCGCGCTTACGGTCGTCATCCATCCGCTCGTCAACAAGACGAACCCAGCGGCACTAATAGCAATGGGACGAGAAACGAGGTTTCGCAAATACCACTTAAAGTACACCGGCGATACTGGTTCGACAGCAGCAGGAACCGCCTGGGCTTCGTGACCAATCGCAAGCAACAACTTTGCCTTTTGGGCTTCGTGCTCTGAACGAGAGACGGCACCCGCCTGGGAGCTGTTCTTGAGCGCTTTAAGTTGTTGACGAAGATTGGACACAGGAGAAATGGGGAAAGGTAATGTGACGTAAGACGAAACGTATCTACACGTCGTCACCCGATGTATTACTTGTTCGTGCGCGCAACATTTTTGTTGCTCGATGTAATAGCACACGAACAGCGTTGGGGGTCTTCTCTATAGCAGACGCAATCTCCCCCACATTCATTTCACTTAGGTACCGCATCACGAGAACATCGCGATATTCTTCCTTTAATCCTCGCAGTTGATCAATGAGATCGTCGCTTGCAATCTTTGTTGCAACCGTTTCCTGAACCGATTCGCGCGACGCGACTTCGCTTGCGGCATCGATCTCTTCGGTCGGATGATATTTTCTATAAAAATCAGCAACGAGATTGCGCGCGATTCTAAAGAAGAGCGCGCCACTATTCTCAACGTTACTTGTTGTCATGTATTCCCAACCGCGCAAAAACACTTCACTGGTAAGTTCGTCTGCATCTTCACGACGAGGAACTTTAAAAACGAGGAATCGTCGAATGCGATCGGCGTGCAAGTCATAAAGCTGACCGTACGCTGATGCGTCGCGATGGCGATAGACACGGAAGGTGAGAAACTTTTGTCGAAGACTCGACATGAGGATTGTCGTTTAACGTGAAAAAACGTTACACCGACTTAAGTTAGGCCGTACCCTAACAGCGTCTTCTCCGCTCTACAAGCATCTCTTTTGGAAAGTTATTCACTTTGGCTACACTAGAGTAGACAAACGCTGTTGATGTCCGGTACTCTAATCGCAAAGGAAACCTCTTATGCAAGACGACATTGTCCTATGCCTGTTTCATCTAACATGATTCGTCTGTCGGTGTCTGAAGCAGCAAAGCTTTTTGGCGTAAGTACGCGAACAATTCGTCGTGCCATCACGGAAAAGGAAGTGAACTACATCGTCGTCCAAGGCCGATACAAAGTCAGCTTTGAGTCACTGCTCAAGTGGTCGCAACGAACCACGACTGTCCGGAACAAGCTTGCCAAACACGGCATTGGCCAGTTCGTTGAGGACTGGAAAATTCGCAACGTGCTCTACTCGCCAAACCCCGATCTGGTCTCCCCCGGGCAATCCGACAACACGGACGGATAGCTCATCAGGAGCACCCCTCGACAAACGCGTTCACGAGGAGCAATCTTTGAGCGACAAATCTTTTTGTGTCGCTTCGCTCATCTATTCTCACCGTCCTGTTGGCCAGCATCCTCATGCCACCAAGCGGCCTTGCCGCGCCAACACTTACGGACGCCAAAACCACACTTCAAACGGCAAACTATTTTTTGCGCGCGGGATTTGAGCTCGACGCCTCCGTCGAAACACTCGCGTCATACGACCTTCTTGTTCTTCCCGCCGAAGCGCAGGTGCTCAATCGCAATGCGCTTGAGACGCTTCGCAAACACAATCCGAACATCATCCTTCTCGCCTACGTTCCAACGGTAAGCTGGAACGATGTTTGGTTTGACGAACTGCACGATTCGCTCAAGTCGCGATTATCCGAAGACGCCTGGCTGACAAACGAAAACGGAGCAGTATCTATTTGGCCAGGCACATCAGCGCTCAACCTGCCCGGAAGCTGGAACGCCATTCTTGCCGAGTACGTCGCTAGCGACATTCTTGGGTCAAGCCTTTGGGACGGCGTCATGTACGACGAAGTAAGTGACGATGTGTGGTGGGACCCTGAGCGCGCCTCTCTTTGGCACGAAGCGTACGCAACACTTTTCGCCCGAACCAAACAACTTGCCCCAAACGCAATCGTTATCACGAACGGCAGCTCTTCACCGCTGTACAACAGCACAACCGACGGTCGCATGTTTGAATCGTTTCCAACACCATGGGAAGCAAACGGCGATTGGGAGGCGCAAGTGCGCAGCATGCTTGAAGGCGACGACATCACCATCATCAACGTCAACACAAACAACACCGGTATCCTCTCCCCCGCCAGCCTTCGCATGGGGCTTGCCGCAGCGCTCATGACCGACGCCTACCTCAGCCTAGATTACGGAACAACGTCCCATGGCCAACTTTGGACCGTTCCGGATTTTGACGGCGACATCGGCACAGCGCAGGGCGATGCAACTCAACTCCCCAATGGTCTTTGGGTTCGTCATTTTTCCCACGGAACCGTTATCGCGAACCCAACGGATGACACGTTGGGATGGGAGGACGGCGACATCGACGTCACGCTTCCGGCGAATGACGCACTTATTGTTCGTGAATAATAGGGCAAAGTGAATCCTAGATTGCTTCGTCGTCCCGATCATCGCGACTCCTCGCAATGACGAAGCACGCAACACCTCCTCACTTTCTACCCAACCGTTCCCTCTGCTACACTCTCCCCATGCCATACATTGACGATAAAGCCTTCGAGCTCCTGCTTTCGCTGCCACCTTTTCCGTTCACGCGATACGTCCGTCCGCAAAAAGCACAGCTACGGCTTGCAAAAGAAGCTTTTATTACCCACGGCGAATTGCCACGTTTTTCGTTTCCTCGCGCCGAAGGTTGCGATACGGCCGACTATGTGCGTCAACTGAACCGCGTAAGCGATGAACTTGCCAACATTGAACTTCCCGAAGCTGCGCGCATCCTCTACGAAGAAAAGATCGCTGAGCTCACCACGCGCTGCAATCTTGTTCAAGCTATTCAGCGTAACGACGACATCACCGTCTCAGCACTTTCCGAACAACTCTACGGTTCACCACTCCAGCAAGCGCGCGAGTTGACTGACGAATTTGGCGACGTGCTCGCTCGGGCAAGCCACATGTACCGTCACCGCGAGCCAGTCAATGCCGAACTCTTCACGGAAATGGTGCGCCGCGTATTTGCGCATTACGATTTTAGCAATTGGCGCATTGCGGAAACATCGTCGCCGAGCGTTCGTATTGGTCGCACCACACTCAATCAGCACCAACCGTCCATATACATTCCTCGGTCGCTCAAAATCACTCGCTCGCGAGCAGCACGCTTGCTCACGCACGAGATCGAAGTGCATGCATTGCGCACTGAAAACGGCGAACGAAGCGCGTTACGATTGCTCAGTCGCGGACTTGCCGGCTACACACGAACCGACGAAGGACTCGCCGTGTTCTACCAACAAAAACTGCGTACGCCAGAAGCCATTGATGCAGGATTTTGGGACGCGTGGGCAACAGCGCTCACCACGGAGCTCGCCTTCAAAGATGTATACACAACGCTCCATGACGCCCAGCTCAAGCTTGGCCGCGCGATTGGTGACCCCGACCCGGAACACCGAGCACAAGACGCTGCATGGCGACTTTGCGCCCGCGTGTACCGCGGCATTCACAATCCCAACCAACCAGGCGTCGGTTACATGCGCGACCACGTATACCGCAGTGGACTCAGTGAGGTGCGTCGACTTATTGAAGCGTCGGGCGAAGACGTTATTACCAAACTTTTCGTCGGCCATGCGAACATCAGCCATCTTGGCTACCTGCAAGAACTTGGCATCACCTCGGCACGAACGCCAGACATGATAGGAAAAAAGATTGTCGACGAAGTCATGCGTGAGCATCGAAAGAGAGCAGGTTCGAGCAAAGCGCAGTCATAGAAAATAGGGCGACGAAAACGGACGGCGGCCTTTCGTTTTTTTCGCTGTTCCGTATGTAAAGTCGACTTTACATTTCGTCGTCAAAAAACCCAATGATTTTAACATTCAGATGTAAAGTAAACTTTACATACGATTGACGATAAAAAGTGAGGTACCCACTAACGGATACCCCACTTTTTTTCATTGATGATTAATCATGACACCTTCACCTTTCTACGCGCATCGCGTTTTGATTCGGCTTGTGAATGCACCACCCACTGATCAACAACATCGGCAATATCACCTTGGGTGACCGTCGGCGTTTTGCACGCTCGCGCAGCAGCATGAATGACACCAAGATGCTTGCCATGACTTGTTACCGAGCAATCAATCGCCACTTTTGCCGCAGCTTCGTCAATAAGATCAATGGCTTTGTCTGGCAAAAAGCGACCCCGAATCCGCTCGTCGGAAAGCTTTACCGCGGCCTTGAGCACAGCATCGGGAATTTTTACTTTATGAAAATCTTGATACACGTCGCGCACCGCCTTTAACATCTTAAGCGCCTGCTGTTGATTGGGCTCGTCGACAAGTACCGGCTGAAAGCGACGATCAAGCGCCTGATCTGGACGAATATCGCGTTCGTATTCATCCCACGTCGTTGCGCCGATAATCTGCAAATCACCACGACTCAACGCAGGCTTTAAGATGTCGCTAATATTGAGTGATCCTTGCGCACCACCCGCCTGCGCGAGCATATGTACTTCGTCGATGAACAAAATAATCTTTCGCGAATCACGCTCGAGTGAACCAAGGAGCGAGCGCAGACGCTTTTCCATTTCACCGCGATACTGCGAACCGGCCAAAATTGCGTTCAAATCAAGCGAGAGTACGCGCTTGCCCATGAGCGACTTTGGCACATCGCCGTCGTGAATTCGCTGCGCGAGACCGTGAACAATCGCCGTCTTTCCAACGCCAGGATTACCAATAAGTAATGGATTGTTCTTGGAACGGCGCATGATGATATGCATGGCGCGATCGACTTCTTTTTCACGTCCGTCAAAAGGTTCCAGCGTGCCGCGTGCCGCCATGAGTGAGAGATCGTGCGTAAATGAACTTGGTGATTGTTCTAACGTGGCACCGTCTTGTTGTTGACGACGCAACAAAAACGCACCAGCTATCGCAAGAATAATAGCCACGATCCATGGCGTTGGGAGATCCATACTGAGTACATTATATCATTGCGCGGAAGGAGCGTTGGGATGAGGACATTGAAAAAGTGAGGCGTGATAGTGAGTAGTGTGTCGTGTTGAGAAGGGGGCTTTGCTATTGAGACAAAGTCACAATAAGAAGATCTCGTTGTGACGAGTGGCCTCGTGTTCCATCGAAATAGTTGATCTCTGCGACTTGTCGAGGTCAATATGGCAATGAACTCATCTCACGATGCAACAAAGGATGCAGGCGTAACGTCAGCGGCTGTTTCTGGAGGCCGTTTTTCGGCACGCCCTTTTATTGGCACATACCCTCATCCTCCCTCAAATGCCACTTTTCTTCACACACCATCACCGCCCTACTTTTTTTCAATGACTCATGCAACTGATATCACAATCTGGACGATCGTCGCTTTTGTGATATCAGAAAATGGTTTGCGGCAGGCGTCGCTATCAAGTAGCGCTATACTTTTCAAAAAAATCCTATGGCCAAAACATCAACACGCGCGATCACTCGCGTTTCAACACGCACGATCGTCGGCGTCGCCTGTCTTGCCGCAGCCGCCGGCACCGCTGCATACGGTTTTGCAACTGCAGGAGTCGACTTCAGCATGGCAGCACGCCGACCAATCACCGTCGCTCGTTCAGCCGCCGCGCCAAATTGGGGGATACTTCTTTCATCTGATTCAACCGAAGTTGCCGCTTTTACACTCAGTAATAACACCACGGAAGCGATCTCTGTTCGTACCGTTGCACTTGATAATTGTTTAAGCGCTCGAGATGCTGACGGCGATTGCGCTGATGCCGGTGAAGTCAATGGCAATACTTCAGCGGTCTCGCTCGTTACGCTTACCTACGAAGACAGCAAAGGAGCTGCCATGTCGAGAACCGCTCCTTCGGGAACAAGTATGGGTTTTGGCGGTATCGATATCTACATTCCAGCAAGCAGCTCGGTTGATATTCAGCTCAACGCAGAACTCGTGAACTTTGGAGCGGCAGGCATTGCCTCGGGCGAACACATCCAATACAACTTTGACGGCGTAGCGACCTCTGGATTCTTTGCAGTTGGATTAACTTCGGGTCGTGAATACACCGAGGCAAACGTGAATGCCACCGCCATGGGCTACCCGATCACGTTGCGATATACCATGCCAACGTTCTCGCTTTCATCAACAAGTCCGTCGGGTCCAATCATTGCCGGCGTAAATGAAACGCTCCGCTTCAATGTTGCAGCGCACAGTAATGGCGACGTTGACTTCACGGGCGTCACCTTCAAAGTAAGCGCAAGCGACAACGACGGAACAGACTGGAACTCATGCACAAACTTTGGTGACGCCAGCAAATGGGAGCTGAGAGATCTTTCAACCGGAACCACCTCAAGCAACATGATGTTCTTTGATAGCACCGGAGCGTCCTGCACCGCATCGGCAAACGACCTCGCTTACGTCGTCGTCCGTCTGGAACCGGGCATGGACGTGGTTTCAGCAGGCGCAGTCTCAACATACGCACTGTACGCAGACTCAACAGGAGCAGGCTCCAGTGACTCAATCATGGCCGAGATCCCAGCACAGAACAGCCTACGCCTCGGGGCACTCAGTCGATTGAAGTCAGTGGAGTGGACCGACGGCTACAGCGGAAGCCTCAACGGCAATTACGTCGACAACCTCCCAATCACCGGTGGAACACTCACATTCTAAAAACAAAACACCCTGGCATGTGCCGGGGTGTTTTGTTTTTGATTATCGAATAGCGAGCAAGCCGTGTTCAAGGCAGAACGCGCCGCCGTAGAGATCGAGCGTTTCGTGCGCGATATCGTCCCAATGGTAGGCGTCCTCAACGAAAACGCGAGCAAGGTGTCCAACGGCCGCGGCACGCATCGGATCCGCAATCAGCTCAATAAGCTTTTCTGCGAGATCGGCTTCGTTGCCGGCCGAGAATGACACGCCGTGTTCTGCAACAACTTCCAGGTTTTCAGGAATATTTGCAGCGAGCACGGCTTTTCCGTAACTCATGGCTTCGAGAATAGCGATTGGCAGTCCTTCGGATGTTGACGGGTGGACGACGAATCGTGCTCCTGAGAAGAGCGCTTCAAGCGTGTCGCCGATTTGATTTCCGGTCATCACGATAGAGTCGTCTTCCGAGGCCATGGCCTTCAAGCGTTCAACGTAACTATCCGTAAACGCCGAACCGCCAACAATGGCGAGCTTAAGTCCACGGAATAGGTCAGGGCGCATGGCCTTTGCTTGCTTCCACGCATTGATGAGCGTGTGCTGACTCTTGTGCGGAACAAGACGCGAGACCATGGCAACGTACTGGTACGACTCAAGGCCAAATGGCTCAAGGAGCAACGGATCAGTTGCGGTACGCACCGGTGTAATACCGTTTGGAATGTAAGTCGGCGTGGTTCCGTACTGGAGATGAACGTAATCGGCAAGCACCTTTGAGACGACAATCGTCTCGTCAGGAATAGTTACCGCGGCGCGTTCACCGAGCCAGAGCATCAAGCGTGCAAACGCGTTCCACTTCGCATGGAAGCGGTCAATGCAGTGGAACGTCACCACAACCTTGGCGCGAGGCGCAAAGATACGAGGAATCCACGAAAGCAACGCCGGACCAACGCCATGAAAATGGTAGACGTCCGGACGAACCACGAAAGACGCGTGCAGCGTTGCAAGCAACGTGTGCGTGATCGCATCGAGGTTCTTGGTACGAACGCTTGGGAGGCGAATAACGCGAACGCCGTTAAACCGGTCCGCGCCTTTTGGCGTGTACCAGGTGCGAGCATAAGCAACAACATTGTTGCCAGTTCGCGTGAGTCGGGTCGCTAATTCGGCAACGTGGGTTTCCACGCCGCCTGAACGTCCCGGGATGCCTTTTTGACCAAGCATTGCAATAAGCATAACCGCATATCTTAGCATAATTTTGGCTGTTTGTCAACCAAAAATAACGCTCCGCGGAAGAAGAAATGCGCTGTTCTTAGCGCATTTTTCTTACCTGTGGATATTTGGCCCTGCTTGCACCTTAATATACAGATCGATAATCTTGGCAAGATGCTCTTGTGGATTACTTATCGCCCATGCCCGTTCCCGGGCCGCTTTACCCATGGTTTGACACTTTTTCGCATCCCCAAGGAGAAGCTCGATTTTCTTACGCAAATCCTTTGCATCTCCCCCTTTAAACACCAGCCCCGAAACACCGTCTTGCACAATTTCCGGAAGCCCTCCCCGATCGCTCACAATAACTGGCGTTGACTGCGCCATGGCCTCAACAGCCACCAACCCGAATGGCTCGTACCAAATTGACGGCACCACAACCGCCACAGCTTCGCGCATCATGCCCCACAACTGACGACCCGGTACAAAACCTACAAATCGAATATTCGCCGCGCTTCCCGCCATCTTGCGAAACATAGCCTCTTGCGGACCAGTCCCCACAATGCGAATCTCAACATCGGGCAAAGCACGTCCTGCCTCAATAAGCGTTTGTACTCCCTTATAGTCCTCAAGCCGGCCAGCGAACAACACAAATTTCTTTTTTCGCTCAGCCGGATAGGCTTCGTCAACCATGAACGGTTCGGCAAACAAATGTTGCACAACGATACGGTCGGCCGGATAGCCGACCGTAATTAACGCGTCGCGCACAAATTGCGAACACGGAACAAAAACATCGACGTATGATTCGTACATTTTCCAAAGCCGCTGAAAGGCGAACAGCGACGCAAGCGTAAAACTCGCGACCGCCGAATGTTTAATAAACCTCGACCGCGTGGTTGAAAGAATACCTGCGCGCTGCGGATCGACCGGACGACCATTCCCCCAAAGTCCGTAGTTCGCCGAGACGATACCGTAATCGTTTACGGTCATAACAACAGGAACTCCCCGTTCTTTGCAGGCGGCAAGCGGCGAAGGTGAAAGGTGCGTGTAGAGATTATGGGCGTGGACGACGTCGGGACGGAAATCGTCGATTAACCTACCCATCTTAGTCTTTGCCTCGGTTGACCACAGTGCCCGCTTTGCCTGCGAAAGCGCGCCTAACCCCCAATGAGGACGCGACGTATCAAGCGGCGATACAAAATACCGCGACCATGGCGTTCCGTCGTTTTTGGCGTCGTGCATGGCAAAAGGAATCGCCGTATGTCCAGCGCGTTCTTCGAGCTTCATGAGCCCCTGCATGTAACGACTCGCGCCATCGCGACTGTGAAAATATTTATGGGCGTGGATGATGCGCATACCGCTTAAACTATCCCCTCCTTCTGCCCTAATGTAACCACCAGACCACCAAAAATCCACAAATAGACTGCGAGCGTACGCACTTCAAGGAACGTTGCTAAAAACGCATTCAATGTTACGGCAATCATGGCCGCGCAGAATCCAAGTGCAAGCGCTCGCGTTTCTGGATTCGTACTTCTCCGATACACACGGAGCGACGCCCGAAACAACGCACCGAACATAAGGAGATACGCAACAAGTCCGAACGTGCCAACTTCACCCCAAAGACTCAACCAATTGTTATCAATGTACCCTTCGGTTCCATACACGCCAAACGGCAATCCAAGCTGGTCGTACACGGCACCGTTCCCAAGTGCCGCAACTGCACCGCCGCCGTAGGACGCTGGACCGTGGCCGAACAGTGGCGCAGCAGGAACAACAGTAATGAGCGTTTGCACAATCCAATACGTTCGTCCTAAACCGTCATACTCACCTTGAAAACGCGCGAGGGAAAATACTTCAAAAAAGCGTTCCGAGAACGTTTGATCGGCAGAGTCGACAATTTGATGAACGACAAGACCAGAAAACGCAAGATAGATCGCTAACAAGATTGGCGT
>Ga0076186_104_pt1 | contig 13968 bp, 13 predicted proteins | sample RifGroD2_FD_68221 | JGI IMG/M metagenome (GOLD analysis project Ga0076186, IMG submission 68221) | Parcubacteria (Uhrbacteria) bacterium GW2011_GWD2_52_7 | reverse complement strand
GTATTGAGGTCAAGTGACGTTGGAATCATGACAGGGTCGGGATCGTTTACCCAAAGATAGTCGGGGAGTTCGGTTGTGAACGTTACGGCTTTTGGTGTTACGAGGTCTCCATCTGCGGTTTCGTACGTTGCCCAAACGGATTCCCGTTCGTTTGGCCAGCCAGCGCCAAAATTGAGGTAATAGATCCAAACTCGTCCTGATGCGTCGGTGTAGGCACCAGGAACGCTCGCGTGCTCAATGAGTACATCGTTTTCTGCACTCCAGACGAGTCCGTCGCTACTTGTTGCGCGATACATCGAGTGTTCGTACGGCGTTGTGGTTATTGTGGTTGTTCCTTTGAAGTACATGACGTATGTGCCGTCTGTACGTTGAGTGACCGTTGGATCTGCAATAAGATTCAGCCAATCAGGAGTCGGGAGACGAACACCTTGTTCTTTTGCGAACGATGTTCCGTCTGCCGAGAACGCGCTTAAGATGCCGCCATCTCCGGAGTAATAGATACGAAAGCCGTTGTCGGTTGTCATGACATCAGGAATGCCGCCACCTTGGATGACTTCGGGAAATGCGTCAAACGATGGGCATAGCGAACTCGCTGTTCCTCGTAATGCATCATGACCTGTTCCGCTTGCGACAACCCAAATACCTTCATCATTCACAGAAATGGATGGGTCGGCCATGTCGTCTGACGTCAACCAGTGTTGTTCGTCGAGTGTGAATGTGTAACCGTCCCTTGACCATGCACTGCGCAGCGTATTTGAAGGGAGTTGACCTTGTTCGACGTTCCCTTGATTTTGAGGTCGGGTGTCGGTAAGCGTAACAAAAAGATGGACGGGTCGTATGAGCTCAGTGGTGCTTTTCAAGGAGGCGAGTATGGCTGCACCACTAATGCCAAGCAATACTAAACCGACGAATCCAATAATACTTTGTGACGTCTTTGTCATACGCGGCTTAGCAATGATGGCACCACCATAGCATGCTCCTGGCGCATGATAAAATGATACATATGTGTTTTTCTGCAACAGCAAGTTTTGCGGCAGCAAGTGTTCTTACACTGACGGGTGTGGTTTCCATGCAAAGGGCGTGGAAAACGCCAATGATCTGGTACGCAGCTCTTCCGCTCCTTTTTGGAATCCAGCAGGCAATTGAGGGCGTTCAGTGGCTGCTTGATAAACCAAGTGCCGCGTGTAGCGTTGCGGGGTACGGATTTTTATTCTTTGCACTTTTGCTTTGGCCGGTGTACGTGCCGTTTTCTATCTACATGATGGAAAAGGACAAGTATCGCAAAGCATTTTTACGGTTTGTGACGTTCATGGGACTCATGGGAAGTCTCTATCTGCTTGTTCCATATCTGACGGCTCCACTCAACATCAGTGCTGCCGCGAACAGTATTCAATACAACTTAGCAATCCCTTCAGTTGCCTACGGGTTGTGGTTTTATGTGTTTGTGGTGTCGAGCGGCATTTGGTCGTCTCGTCGTCGCGTGCAAATCTTTGCCGTTGTTGTCGTGCTCGGTTTCTTTGTTGCTCAGGCGGCCTACATCCATGCGCTCACTTCCGTTTGGTGTTTCTTTGCGGGGCTGAGTAGCCTCCTTGTGTTCCTTGAGGTCAACTATGCCACTCAAAATCGTAAAATCAAGCGCCGCGTATAAAACGACGCAAGAGTTCCTTGGGCGCTACGAGCGCTTTTTGATGCCGTCAACACTTCTTGGCGGTACGATTATTGATGCTGTTCAATTTCGTACGTTTAGCATCGAGACGACGTTTATTATTTCCGGCGTCTACGCAGTATTGTGCGGACTTGCCATGATTGTCATGGTGACGCCGATGCGTGATCACGGTCGTCTCATGAAGTACGCGCACCTTGCTGCTCCGTATGTGCAGCAATTCACCATTGGTGCGTTGTTGAGTACGGCGCTTTTGTTTTATTGGTTTAGCGGATCGCTTGGCGCTAGCTGGCCGTTGCTATTACTTGTTGCATTGCTCATGGTTTCAAACGAGGTATTTCGTGGGTACTTTTTGTTGCCAACGGTGCAAGTCGGCGTGTATGCATTCGCATCGCTTTCGTTGTTTGCGACGTTCTTTGCGTACTGGCTGAACTCGTTAAGCCCGTGGGTGTTTGTGCTTGGTGGATTGGCGAGTGTGCTGTACGTCGTCGGTTTCCTGGTGTTGTTTGTTCGCATCGGCCGACTTGAGTATTACCGCAGAACGATGTGGTTTATTGTGACCGGTGTGTTTGCGATCATGAACATTGCGTACTTCTTAAACTTGATTCCGCCGATTCCGCTATCGCTCCGTGAGGCGGGCATGTATTACAGCGTTGCGCGTTCAAATGGAGATTATGTGCTGGTTGGCGAAGACGAGTCGATTCTTGAAAGTCTTATTCCTGGCCAAACGATGCACATTTCGCAAGGCGATCGTTTGTACGCTTACTCCACGATTTTTGCGCCTGCAGATTTGTCGGCAACGATCATTCACACATGGGAATATAAAGACGAAACCGAAGGCTGGACAGAGATTGCGGAACTGCCGTTCGTGGTGACCGGTGGTCGTGACGAAGGATTCCGTGGATACTCCTATCTCACCAATACTCGCGAGGGAACATGGCGCGTTACCGTCAAAACCGCTCGTGGCCAAGTCCTCGGCCGCATTCCGTTTCGGGTTGAATATAATGAGGGAGAATAAGAGGTTTGTTTGCCGAAAACAGACAAAACACGAACAATTAGCGAAAATTGACGAACGAGTCCGCTTGAAAGTTGCTATTTTTAGCCAAAAAGAGTAGCATCGTGCAATTGCTATTCAAATAAAATATGAAAGTATTTAACCGAAACCAGGGTTCAGGAGGATTTAAGGGTGGAAAGAAGTTTGTAACCAAGGGACCGTGGAAGCCAAAGTTTGAAGATCGTGGTGGCGACTACGTGAAGCCGGAATTGTTCCCGGCAACCTGCAACGACTGTGGCAAGGAATGTGAAGTTCCATTCAAGCCAAACGGCCGCAAGCCGGTGCTTTGCCGCGACTGTTTTAAGAAGGACGACGCTGGTGCTCCGCGTTTTGACGATCGCAAGCCAGCTTTTAAGAAGTTCGACCGCCCGGCATACGGCGACAAGCGCCCGTCATATCAGGCCCCGATCAGCAAGAACTACGATGAGCAGTTCGAAGTGATCAACGAGAAGCTCGACGAGATCATCGCGATGCTTGCAGCTGAGTAATTGCTTGGAGCGAGGACATATGGACCACGGTAATGTTGTTATTCGGTTTGAAAATGTTTCGTTTGGGTATGACGTCGACTATCTCGTCCTCGAAGAGGCCAACTTTTCGGTGCGCGAGGATGCAAAAATGACGGTCATGGGCCAGAACGGAGCGGGCAAGAGCACCATCTTTAAGTTGTTGACGGGAGCGCTCAAGCCAGACCGAGGTGAAATCCACATCAAGCAAGGTGCAAAAATTGCTATTGCCACGCAGGTCATGCCGCGTGAGCACTACGAAAAAACCGTTCGCGAATATTTTGCGACCGCGTTTCCTGAAACGATGCACAATCTCGACAAGTTGATTGCGGACGTTCTTGAGGTCGTCAACATGACGACGTCGCTTGATAAGCAGATCAAAGATTTTTCCGGCGGACAAATGGCGCGTTTGCTTTTGGCCTACGCGCTCATTCAGGAACCGGATATTCTTTTGCTTGACGAGCCAACGAACAATTTGGACGCTGACGGGATTGCGCATCTGACGGCGTTTCTCATCATGTATCCAAAAACCGTGCTTGTTATTTCGCACGACGCGGACTTCTTGAACACGTTCACCGAGGGCGTTCTGCACTTGGATGTGTATACGGGTTCTGTTGATCGTTACGAAGGAAACTATTTTGACGTGGTTGCCGAAATTTCGGCGCGTCTTGAGCGCGACCGCATGAAAAATGCACGTTTGCTCAAAGACATTCAGGACCGCAAAGACAAAATCAACTTCTTTGCGCACAAAGGCGGAAAGATGCGCAAGCTTGCAAGCAAGTTGCGCGACCAGGTTGCGGAAGCCGAAGAGGACATGGTCGAGGTTCGCCGTGACGACCGCACGATTCGTGATTTTGTGATTCCTGCGCAGACGTGGAAAGACAACGTCGTTACGATTTCGTCGGTGAAGATCATCAAGAATCACGAGCCGGAACGCGTTGACGCCAAAGTGTTCTTGCGCAAAGGTCAGCGCTTGCTTATTTCCGGACCAAACGGCATCGGCAAGAGCACGCTGCTTCGCTCGCTCGCTGAAGGCAAAGACGAAGGCGCGGTGATCGCAAAGGATGTTAGCGTCGGCTATTACCGTCAGGATTTCTCGGGTTTGAATTTCGACGAAACCGCCTACAACTCGCTTGCCGGCATGATGCACGAACCCGACAACCAGACGATCCGAGCTGTGGGCGCGCATTTCTTGCTTGATTCAGATGCGCTCATGACGCGTGTAGGTTCGCTTTCTGAGGGTCAAAAGGGATTGTTGTGCTTTGCGCGCTTTGTGTTGCAGAAGCCTGGACTCCTTATTCTCGACGAACCAACTAACCACATTAACTTCCGACATATCCCGGTTATCGCCAAGGCGATCGAAAATTACGAGGGCGCCATCATCATGGTCAGCCACGTTCCGGACTTTGTGAGCCAAATTACGTTTGGTCAGGAACTGGACTTGGGACGACTCTAAATGGGGTCAGGTCGTGAATTGTAGCGTCTGGTACAATTTTGTTCATGGCAAGACCGTTGCGTGTTGAATTTCCCGGAGCTATTTATCACATAACCTCCCGCGGCAATAAGCGGCAGGACATTTTTGATTCCGATGATGACCGATTGCGATTCCTTTTGATTCTTGAGTCCGTCATAGAGACATATCATTGGGTTTGCCACGCCTATTGCCTCATGGGCAATCACTATCATTTGCTCATTGAAACGCCCGACGGGAATCTGTCTGCCGGGATGCGTGATCTGAACGGCCGTTTCACGCAGATCTCCAATCGAATTCATGCTTCGACGGGTCACATTTTTCAAGGGAGATTTAAGGCTTTTCTTATTGAAGAAGGGTCATATTTTTCAGAGGTTGCTCGATATACCGTCCTCAATCCCGTACGTGCCGGCATGGTAAAGCATCCACGTGAATGGCGGTGGAGTAGTTATCGTGCAACGGCGGGGGAAGGTAAGGTGCCGGGTTTTTTGTCTGTGCGGTTTTTGCTTGACATGCTGGGGAAGAACGCGCCGCGAAGACGATATATTGAATATATTGAAGAGGGAATTCACCAAACGTCTCCATTTGATGAAGCTGAACACGGGTACATTTTGGGTTCGCCGCAGTTTATTTATGAAGTTTGGGCAAAAGATCCCGCCGTTGAGGTTCTTGAGGAGGTAAACAAATCAGAGCGTTTGATTGGTAGGCCGACGTTGAAGGAGATATTTCAGACGATGCAAACTCGAAATGAACGAGATGATGCGGTTGTATTTGCTCGAATGCGATGCGGATATTCTGTAACGGATATTGCCAGGCATTTAAAAGTTCACCGTACAACGATTAGCAAAATATTGAGCAAATAAATAAAAAGCGACAATTCACGACCTGACCCCCTGAAAACTCTGTGATAAGATGTGCCGACTATGCGACAAGCCGATGCGCTCGCGATACTGAAAACGGGAGTGAACGTTTTTCTGACGGGTGAACCTGGGTCTGGCAAAAGCCACACCATCCGTCAGTATGTTTCGTATTTACGTGAACATGGCATCGAGCCAGCAATTACGGCGTCGACGGGTATTGCTGCAACGCACATTGGCGGCATGACCATTCATTCGTTTAGTGGGATTGGTATCAATAAGACGTTGAATAAATACGAACTTGCCGAGATCGCTTCGCGCGACAAGCTTGTTCGACGTCTCAAAAAGACAAAGGTATTAATCATCGACGAGATTTCCATGCTCGACGGGCGCACGTTGTCGCTCGTTGACCTTGTTTGCAAGACGGTGCTTGGGTCCGATCAGCCGTTTGGTGGTATTCAAGTTGTTATGGTTGGTGACTTTTTCCAGTTGCCGCCGGTTGGACGTGACGGCGATGTGCCGTCGTTTGCATTTGATTCGCAGGTGTGGCGAGCGTCGGCGTTTACGACGTGTTACTTGTCCGAACAGCATCGTCAAGAAGACAAATCATTCCTGAAAATGCTTGCCGCTGTGCGATCGGGCGAAGTTGGCGACGAACATCGTGAACTCTTATTTCAGCGCAAGACGTCGTCAGCAGCGCAAATGACAAAGTTGTTCTCGCACAATGCTGATGTCGATCGCATTAACGCACACGAGCTTGGCAAGCTATCAACAAAAGAATCGGTGTTCACGATGCGTCATCACGGCGCAAAAGCGCTCGTCGAGCAAATCAAGCGCGGTTGTTTGTCGCCTGAACGTCTTGTGCTCAAAGTTGGCGCAAAGGTAATGTTCACGAAGAACAATCCTGAGCAGGGCTTTGTAAACGGCACGCTTGGCGAAGTGATCGCGTTTCAAAAGGGGACCGGGCTTCCTGAGGTGAAGTTGCACTCGGGTCGAAGTATCATCGTAGAGCCGGTTGACTGGGCGATTGTGATCGAGGGGACGCCACTTGCGAGCATTGTGCAGCTGCCGCTCCGCTTAGCGTGGGCGATTACGGTGCACAAAAGCCAGGGTATGTCGCTTGATGCGGCGTACATTGATCTTTCGACGGCGTTTGCGTATGGACAGGGTTACGTTGCGCTTTCGCGTGTTCGATCGCTTGCCGGGTTGTTTATTGGTGGCATCAACGAACGTGCGCTTGAGGTTGATCCAACGGTGCTCGAAATCGATAGTGAATTCCGCGCGTCGTCAGACGCTAACGAGGCGCGATTGGGGGAGATGTCGCAGGAGGATCTTGCCAGAGCGCATTCGGCGTTTGTTTCGTCGTGTGGTGGCGAGGTTGCGGGAAATGTCGTCTATAAACCGGTAAAAAAAGTTGCACAAGGAAAAAAGGGTCCTGTTCACGAGGAGACAATTGCGCTCTTGTGTTCCGGAAAAACTATTACTGAAGTTGCGCAAGAACGTGGCCGAACCGAAGGGACGATCCTTGATCATCTTGAAAAGGCGCGTAAGCAGAACAAACTTCCTGTCGATCAACTGCAACACCTCAAGATCGGCAAAGATTTTATGGATGTGCATTTGGCCTTTGCTGTGCTTGGCGACGAGGCGCTGAAGCCCGCATATGCGCGTTTGGATGGACGGTACACCTACGACGAGCTTCGTTTGGCGCGTTTGTTCTTTGTGGCACCGTAGATAAGCTTTTCTTACGATTACGGAACAAAAAAGCGTAGCCCATGGGGGTTACGCTTTTTTGCCTTTGCATTTTGCGCATCGGCAGCCGTGCGGCTTGATGAAATAATCCCAGTACTCTTTTCCGTAGTCGTACGTCAGCTCTTCGCCAGCCTTGATATTGCGCCGTGAGTAAATGTACACGCGGCCGGCTTTGATTTCGACTTCGCAGTTTGGACGGCAGGAGTGGTTAATGTAGCGCGCGATGTTTTTGCGCGTGGTACCAACGATCGTTTTGCCGTTACCGACTTCAAACAAATACTTGCCGCCGATGTTTTGTGCTTTTTCGTCTGGGATTACTTTGCCCCAGTACTCAATAATAAAACGTCGACGAGGAATCGCTTCGTTCGCAAAAAGGCCCAGGCCAGTGGCGCTGCGCTTGACGTAGACGTCGAATGTTTGTGGTCGTGGCGTTTTGTACGTCATAAAAGACCAACCATCATAGCAGATTTTAGCAGAAAAGTCAACGTGAGACATGCTATACTTTATGCGAATCAAACCTATGACCGAACAATCGCTTTACCTTACGCAGCTGCTTGGTACGTACCTTGTGCTCATGGGACTCCTTATGGGACTACGACGCCGCTTCTTCATTGCCGCGGTGCGCGAATTCATTGCAAGCCGTCCGTTGCGCTTTGTTATTCCCGTCATTGAGCTCGTTGCGGGTTTGGCGCTTGTTATTGCGCACAACGTTTGGACGTGGGGGCCAGAAGTCGTGGTGACGATTGTCGGTTGGCTTATGGTACTTGAGTCGTTTATTTACATGGCACTTCCAGAAAAGTTTGTTATCAAATTCTTCACGTTTTGCAACAAGAGTGGCATGTATTTCTGGGGAGGTTTTGCCTCGCTCCTGTTTGGTCTTTGGCTCATTAACGTTGGTTTCTTTGGTGGCTAATACGTCTGAATACAAAACACCCGCGCCAAGTGGTGCGGGTGTTTTGCGTTGACTAAAGGCCGAGCAGTGATTTCATGCGTCCAATCCAGATGGCGCGTTCTTTCATGAAGTCCGCGGGAGAAAGTTTAGTGAATGTTCCGTAGCCGGGAACATAACCTGGAACGCTGTAACCAGGAACGTTACCCGGAATGTAGCCAGGAACGTATCCGGGCGTATATCCAAGTGTTTGGTACGGGAATGCATGCAGTCTTGTGCTAAGTTCGGCTTTCTTTGCGTTAATGACGCCAAATCCTGCGGCTGCTGATGCGAGCACAGCGCCTGCTATGGCGAGGCTGACCACGGTGCGAGTTGTAACGAGTGTTCGAGTAGCAGTTTGTGTTTTTGTTCTCGCCTTACTCATAACGATTAAGTTTGTAAATGGTTATTCGATCGTTGATCGATTCGATATGGCTAGATTGTACCTCAAGTTGATGAATGAGTTGTGAACTCCCCGGCCAATAGGCGTACATCACGAGGTATACCGTATCGACGTTTGCTGATTCCATGAGTTCTTGCGCAGGCTCGGTGTTGCCGCTTGAGATGATGTTGAGATAGTACGCGTAGAGTGTTCCGCCGGTTGGAATGGCATACCAAAGTATTTCCTCGCCAGCGAGCGCGTGATAGTGAGCAAAGCCAAATTCCTGGAGCGCTGCGGCGCTCGTCATTTGATTTGAAAGGACGACATAGGGATTTCCTGCGCTGTCGGTTTCCATGAAATGGACGGCGTCAACATCGTGTCTACTCACGCTTGGCGAATAGTAAGCGAACTTTGCGTTGAATTGTGGATAGCTAAAATACCACGAGGTCGTTGCAAACACGCTCATACCAACAAACCATAGGGTACGCATGAGGGCGTGATGCTGCCAGCGCGAAAGTGCTACGGGGATGAGGCAGATGGGGATGATGTAGATAGCTTGCAGGAGTCGCAGTGCGAATTCGTGCTGTTCGTGGCTAATAATGCCTTTAAACGTAAACAGCGTACTGACGCCGTAGGTGCACAGCAGCATGCCAACCACAAAGGCGACGAGTAGGGCGACGTGCTTGCGATGTGTCGTCCAAAATGGTGCCAACGCGAGCATGAGAAGGAGCGTAACCACGGGCTGCCAATAGCGTAACGTGTACAGGCTATTGAGTGAGAAGGTGATGCGAGGATCGTAGCTGCCAAAAGGGTTGGCGAAGAGCGAAAGAAATGCAGTGACGTTCCAGACGAGATTACTGAAGTCGATGGAAACGCCGTTACCCATTTGATACACAAAGAGGAGTGCTGGAACACAAAGAGCAGTAAGAACGACGAAGCTCGCTACGGATACCCAAAGCGAAAGACGGTGCGCAAGCCACGAAGCAGCAAAAAGCAAAAGCGTTGGAACGGCGAGGAGTGGATGAAAGAAGCACATCGTCGTCGCTGCAAGTATGAGTATGGCAGCCGATTTGGTTGTTTGCGCTAAAGGAAAGAGAAATAATGCGCCAGCAAAAAAGACGTATGTGACGGTGAACGGAACGGTAAACGTAAAAAGCATGAACGGAATAAAGAGCGTCGCTACCCACCCAAAGCGCGCCACACGTTCGTCGATATTCCATCCATGGCGAAGTCCAACGTAGGCGGCAAGGGGAGGAAAAATACTCGCAAAAAGGGGGAGTAGCCACATGTCGACGAACGTTACCGAAAGCTGTGTTAAGAAATGGAGCGCTCCAACGAGCGCGTATTGTCCGCTGTAGAGAATACTTACAGGTTCAATATGGCCGGTAGTGATAAGCGCCGTTTCTCCTGCGCGGTGTACGAAAGGATCGAAACCAAAACCAATGCCATACACGATGGCGGAAACGCTTACAGCTAAGAAGAGTTGGACCACGGCAAAAAGAAGAGCAGTGCTCGTGCCTCGATGCTGTACGTAGAGCGTAAGCGCTGTACTTACGAAAAACAGAACAAAGATACTTCCTGGGAGCAGCGTCCAAGGGCTAACAAGAGGTTCTGATGTACGCGCGGCGATAAGAAATGCCAAAATGACTGACTGGAAAAGGACGAGGATGGCAATAATTTCTCGAGGAACGTTTCCAAATGTTGGAAAGGCGAACGAAAGCGCTTGCGGGTTTGGTAAGCGAAGAAGCGCGAATGTGAGCAACGTAAGGAGTCCGCCAACGCTCACGGCGTTGAGTGGCAGCGTGAAATAGACGAGGAGACTGCCGAGTGTAAGCGTTGAAGCACAGATGAGCGCGCTCAAGAAATACGAGAGAAGTTTACTGTTTGGTTGAAATAGCGAGGCGACGCGATGTGTGGCAGCTATGCACCATGCGGTAAACGCGACTGTACCAAGCGCGGGGCTGTGCAGGGCGAGATTCAAGAGCATTCCAGCCATCGAGACAGCGATCGCGATAGTGGAGTTTGATGGTCGAGTGATGTGCATACCGCCACATTGTGTCACACAGGAGAGGTGGGAGCGAAAAATGAGCTTCCAATCTATTGCCGCTGACGCATTGTGGGGAAGAAAACAAAACCGCCGAGCGCGCCGCGGAAGCGGGCACTCGGCGAAGGCACGGTGAGAAACGGGTGGAGCACGATGGTTGCCCGGTGTGGTCGCGTGGCGCGAGTCACATGGAGTAAGTCACATGGAGATCGAGTTTTCCGTGTTGAGCTCGATCGTGAACACGTCGGGAAGCGGCTGGCTCTCTGGCGCGACGGGTCCGCGTTCACTCGCCGTGAGCAGACACGTCACCACGTTGTCGAGCAGGCGTTGTTGGTTGCGTACGGCGAGTGCATTCGGCATGTCGGGCAGTTCGTCGACCTTGCCGTCGAGCTTCGAGACGTTGGGCATTCGGGCGTCGACTGCCTCGATGACGACGGTGCCGCCGTGTGACGATGGCACCTCAGCCAAGGCGACGAGGAGGCTCGCGGCACCATCAAGCACCGTGATGTAGCCGATACCGGCATTTTCGTAGCCTTTGCAGCCAACCAAGGTGACGCCCCAGCCGTACATGGTCGTGTTGATCACGGTCGACGTGTTGCCTTCCGTGACGGTCTTGTTGAACGCCCTGGGTGGCATCACGTCGCCTTCACGAACGATGATGTCGATGGCGCGAGCGACGTCGAGCGGATCGGCAGCAAGAGCGGAAGAAAGCACAAGGAACGAGAGCATGAGTGGCCTCCATGAACCGAATGATACTATCAGTATCTCATGCTTTTTGCAAGTGGTATCATGGTGGCGTATGCAGCTTGATCGTCGTCATTCGCCACGGGAACTTCCTCCGCAACGGGAAGTGAAGAAGCGATTAGATTGGAGCTTTTTTAAACGGTTTGAGTTTACGCCAGCGGAGTCGGAGGCAAGGCGTCCTCGCGCGCTCGATTTTGAGCACGCTAGTCTTGATGATCGCGTGAATGCGGATAAATATTTATTGAGGCTTAAGCATCGTCAGTCAAAACATCCTGAGATTAAATCAGACCCCGAGGAACCGCTCGGCAGCACCTTTGAAGAATTTTTGGTGGAAGCGATGCGGGACGGAGATTGGTTTGGCGGGAAATTTTTTCGTACAACAGAACATGATGATCGTTGGAACGGTGTGGATGCGGTTATTGAATGGCCAAGTCCTACGGCAGAGGGCAGGCCTGTTCGCATGGCTATTGATTTTTCTACGTCAAGAAACAATGGAATACTTCATGAAAAATTGCAGACGATCAACGGCATGGCAAAGGTGAAGTATTTCCGTTCGCAAATTGAGCACGACGAAAACGGCAAGCCGCTTGAAGTTCGAGCTTTTTTCCCAAAGGTGATTCTTGGTGCTGACGTTGACATGATGAAGCAAGTTGCGCGCGAAGGTGTGATGCCTGGCCGCGATCATCCGCTCCGTGTCTTGATGCTTCGTCAAGCCAAGCGACAAATTGACGTGCAGATACGTTGTGCCGCCGATCACTATTTAGATATGTTTTGGGGCGAGGCCGACCTTGGTCCAGAAGCGGGCGAGGTCTGTCGCCAAATTCGCGTTGCATCGAATCCAGATGCAGTTGTTGAGGCTTTGCGCAATGCGCCGGCATCGGCATTTGCTCGCTTGTTTACAAAAACTCAAAAAGAAACCCTCGATTCTTGTTTACGCGTTCAAGCATGTCTTGATCCCATGATCGAGGAAACGAAGAGCGTGCAGATTCCCGAACCGTGGAATACAATGTCGCAAGTGTCGGTGAACCATCAGGCCTTGAGTAAGGTAATGCCAGATACTATAAGACAGAGATGATATGGTAGACGACGTCACGGTCAGCAAGCTTGATCGTGACGTTTTCGTTTGCGCGAGCGCCAAGAAGTGCGAGGCCGATGGGGGAGCGGTGAGAGATGCGTCCGGTGGCTGGATTGGTTTCTTGCGATCCGACGATTTCGAACGTGCATGTGCGGCCGTTCGTTTCAATGACGACGGTTGAGCCGACTTGGACGGTGCCGTTTGAAGATCCTTTTGCGATGGGAATCGCGGTAGCGAGGCGGGCCTCGATCCAGAGAATGCGATTGTTGATGCGACGCAGCAGTCCTTTGGCGATTTGATAGCCCGCGTTTTCCGAAAGGTCGCCCATTTCAGCAGTGCGACGCACCTCGGCCGCAGCTTCAGGGCGCTCGATTTTTACAAGTCGTTCGTGTTCAGCCTTCAGACGTTCAATCTTTGCCGGCGTCAAGAAATTATCGACGTCTTCTTGCATGAGTCGTCGTTCCTCCTCACCTCGTCGCTTGGGTTCGCGCATATGGCGTAATAGTAGCCGCATCTGACCGTCGTCACAATGTGCTCAAACATTGTTTTGCTTTCGCGGTTTTATGTTTGCAAATATCGTAAATAATTCGCTTGACACCTTTTATGCGTAGGACTACTACAGCTAAAAGGGGCTGCTTGAGTGCATAAAGCGCTTGACGCGGCTGGAAATAAGGAGAAAATGGAGGTAATTAACCAATTATATGCGAATATCATCGCTTGCGATCGCGGTTGTTGCTGCCGGCGTGTTCGCGCTTCCACTCACGACCTTTGCGGCCGTCGCGGAACCCGGGCATCTGACGGTCGTCGGAGGCAGGTTTACGAACGATACAACGCCAACGTTTACGTGGGACGCCGTGAGCGGCGCGACGTCGTACGAAGTTGCCGTTGTGGGCGACGGACAGGAAATCAATGTTGGTACGCGCACGTCGTACACGTCCCCAGAGCTTACTGACGGATGGTACTCGGTGATTGTTCGCGCGATTCGTGGAAGTTCGGAAAGCACGTGGGCGTCGGTGGTGTTTGAAGTGGACACGCAAGGTCCTCGTCTTGATGATTTTGACATTGAGACAAACGGAAACAAAGTGACGTTCAGCATTTCAGCGCGTCCTGATGAGTCGTACACAATCGTTCGGAACTGTATGCTTGAGGTAAAGGATGTCGGCAGCTATCGCATGATGATCGGTTCGGGAAGCTACTTTGAATATACCGTTGCGTTTGACGATGCAGACGATTATAAGGCCCGCATCTCGTGTGACGATTTGGATGACAATGTTTCCACGTCATCGTGGAAGTCGTTCGTAAGCGGAGACGAAATTCCGCCCGTTGAACCAACGGTCGTTGCAAAAGAAGGTGATCGTATTAAAACCGCTTGCATAAAGAATGCCTCAGTTAAAGATCCGTGCCATGCCGTCTACTACTACGGTGATGATGGCAAGCGCCACGTATTTCCTAACGAGGTGACCTATAAGTCGTGGTACAGCACGTGGAGCGGCATTAA
>Ga0076186_106_pt1 | contig 14284 bp, 16 predicted proteins | sample RifGroD2_FD_68221 | JGI IMG/M metagenome (GOLD analysis project Ga0076186, IMG submission 68221) | Parcubacteria (Uhrbacteria) bacterium GW2011_GWD2_52_7 | reverse complement strand
GGGCACATAATAGGAGATCAGCGTGAGCACGCCGGTCACCGCGATGACCGCGAACGGGTTGGCCGGCGCCTCGCCGAAGTACTCGGCCACCTGCTGCTGCGTCTCCTGGCGACGATGCTCGGTGAGGAGCAGGTCACGCAGGAGTTGGCGCGTGGAGGGCGTGTCGAGGTAGACCACGATCGAATCGTAGGAACTGAAGGCTTCGCTCGAGACGTCGTTGAGCACGTTGAGCACTGCCGAAGTGGAAGCGAACGGGAACTCGATCGCGAACCGACCAGTGATCCGCACCTTCACCGTCCCGTAGTACATGCCTTCGTTCATGCACTTCTCGAGCACGGTGGCCAGGAAGTACTCCTGACGGATCCAGTCCGGACCCGAGCGACGATACCCCACGATGCACGTACCACCGACGACGATGGCACCGAATTCGAAACCATCAAGAAGCTTGAAAGTCATTGCACTCTCCTTATTTTAGGCCCATTGGCAGGCGCGACAGGTGTCGCGCCCACGGAGCTGGTTGTCACGCCGCCGCGAGGGCGGGGTTCGGGTTGGTGACCGCGTCGAGGAGCACGTCCGAGAACGTGCCGTAGATGAGCAGCCGCGGGAGGTCGAACGCGAGCTGGCCACGGTAGCTCTGGAGCGTCCAGCAGCGCTGGTCGTCGAAGAGGCGAACCGGATCGGGCTCCTTCATGTAGAGGACGTAACCGCCCGGGAGCACGAAGACGTCGACGACGAGATCGCTGTTACGACGCGGCACGCGCTGGTAGACCGTCCCCTGCGGGAAGGTGACGCGGAAGTGGAGCCGCGGCTCCTTGATCGGGGTGACGGTACAGCCGATCGCCTGGAAGGCGTCGCCGTACTTTTCCCAGTAGTCGAAGCCGTGGCCGCTCACGTCGAAGAAGCAGTGGTCGATCACGACCTGCCCGTCTTCCTGGGTGGAGACGGTGGTCTCGGGCATTTGTTCCATCAGTTTTCTCCTGGTTGGGGAACAAGAAATACTACCACATTTTAGACAAAAAGTCAACCCAAGACCCTACGTTTTTGGTTGACACTAAGCCAAATTCGTGCTATTCTTCCTAGTCCCCTAAGACCTGGTTTCGGCCAGAAAAACCGAGTCCACTCTAGAATCGGAGACGGAAATGCGTTCCACCGAAAACAACCAGGGCGAGAAGTTGACCCGCAAGGCCCTTCGCGAGATCGAGCGCGAGCTGGGCATCTATCTCGACGCGCCGAAGAACATGATGCGGATGCTCAACCAGCAATTCGGCATCTACAACGAGAACGACGAGCACATCGGGGACATCGGGGCGCCTAAGCTCTACTTCAGCGCCGAGACGCTGCGTGCCGCCATCCGAGAGGTGCTCAACAAGTAATCTTCCGATGCGTGACCTTTACGCACCTCCATCCGTGGGCGCGACACTGTCGTGCCTACCAATGGGACAACAACCTGTTCGGAGGAATCCATGCCTGAAGCTCTTTCGGTTCATGCTCAAGTCGTTCGCGGCATCGTTCGCGCCGTACTGTACAAGGGCACCCACACGAATCCCACGTTTGGAGAAGCCTACAGCGCCGCCCTCCCCGTCGGCGAGAAGGTCGACGACATCGCCGAGGAATCCATCACCGAGTTCGTCAAAGATCTCGTGTGGAGGTTCCCCGAGCACCATGTCGCGGCGGTTGTCGCCGGCGACTACTCGTCCGTTTGGATGTTGACCAACAGCTGGCTGAAGGAGACCTACAGCCTCGACCCCGTCGAACCCGTCACCATCACGCCGTAACCACTCGCCGGGAACCTTCCCGGCCCCATCCGTGGGCGCGACACTGTCGTGCCTACCAATGGGACTGTTCCCTTGGAGGCACCATGCGACTCTTGGTTCTCATTATCCCCCTGGTCTTTGCCGGCTTCCCGCCCATCATCGACGCCGATCTTCCGACCGCCGCCAAGCCGCCAGTCAAGCCCGTGAAGACCTGCCCGGTGACGAAGTACGACCAAGGCATCTACCAATTCAAGTGCTCGAACGGAACCCTGTTCCCCGCCGAGCTCGCCGAGTTTCTCGTGGAGAATCCCACACTCGAAATCACGGCGGTCTCGCCGATCAACTACTACGATCAAACAAACAGCTACTTGGTGGTAACCCGCAGCAAGTAGCCACGTCCCCCGTAACGTCGAAGCCCCTGCGGCCTCGCGTCGCGGGGGTTTTCGTTTAACACAAAAGCCGTCCGGAGAGCTGGACGACTTTTGTTACGTAAGCTGAATATGCGTCTTTATTCGTACGACATCGTGCTGAAGATCAGCGAGTTGCGGCAAGAGCGATACATCGAGCAATTCAGCCACGCCTTCGATGACCCGTCGTTCAGAGGCCGCAATCAAGGAGCCCATTTCATCGCGGATATCCCTTTTAAGACTACGAATATTTTCCTGAAATATGTCCCGCAACATCGCAATGTCCTGTTTGTCGAGCATAACAAATACATTAATGAATGACGCGGGGAGTTTTTTCATCGTAACAAACATCTCGAGGGCTGACGATGTGGATAGACTTCATCCTGATGTCACTGGAGTTTTCATTTAATAGAAGTGCGAGCCCCCACAGCGGTGGAGGCTCGGTGTTTATTTAACGAGATAGCCATTAATCGCATCACGGATCTGTTGCCACGAAAGACCCGAACCGTTGAACCGACATGCTGTTCATTTCTACGGGAACTCGATCTCGTGTATCGCCCGAGAAAATCCTTGTGTAATCTCAGCCATTGAAGTAGACTCACCCTGGTTCTTACGAACTCGCACGTCTGATTCTTAATACTAGGAGTTACGGGTTTGAGACGAGTTTAGGTGCGCGACAAGTCGCAGTCGTCAAGGCGTACGAGCATGTACGCCGTCGACGAAGACGCAGGCGCAAGCCCAAAGTCGACCAAACACGGAAGTCCTATCTATACTCGTATGTTTAACGACGGCGAAGATACGCAAGTTACTCCTCCGGTTGAACCGGCAGCGCCAGTGGCCCCAGTTGAGCCAGAAGCAGCTCCGGTCGAAGAAGTAGTTGCTGAAGAAGCAGCTCCAGAAGCCGCTGAGGAAGCTCCGGCGCAAGCCTAAGCATTTTGCGCCAAACGACCACCGTTATTGGTGGTCGTTTGTATTTGCACGTTTTCAACTACGGCTCACGTTGACAGCGATTTGTATGCTCCTACCTTATGGTTGGAGGACAACACCAATGAGGACGCTTTTGACGAGCTGTGCAATTCTGCTCACGCTCATCGGCATCGCGAACGCGGCCGCCGGAGACGGAACCGCTTTCGATCCGATGGCGACGAACGAGTGGCCGGAAGCTGCGATGGTGCTCTCGTGGATCGAGGACTACGACGAAGGCTACACGCACACCCTCGAGTACGGCGTCATCAAGGACGTGGACTCGAACACTGTCTACTTCGCCACCACGGCCACGAAGACGCAGGAGGACGGCTCGAACGCGACTCGTCTGTCGATCTTCAGCTACAACCCGGATACGAGGCTCTTCATGCGCCTGTGGCGCAACGACGACACGGCCGGGGATCGCGAGTGGAACGTGATCGGCTACGACAACGGCCGCGTGGTGTGCATCGAGCAGGCCGCCGACTTCCAGGCGGAAGACTGCGACGAGGCCGTGGTGAGTGGGTACGAACAGACGAACGGCGCTTCGCTCTGGTCAATCCCCGAGAACAACCTGCTGGTGAACGAGGACGGCACGTACTCGTGGCGCGAAAGTGCGTCTGCCTACTCGCCGTCCGCCACGATCATCGACGAAGCCCGGCAGCGCGAGTCTGACTGTCAGGGCCAGCAGGACACCGGCGACACGGGCACCGAGCCCTAGCAACCCCTCGTCCGCATCCAGCGCATACTGGGTGCGGACCTTCCTTTTTTAAAAATACTTGAGCGCATTCTTTAACAATCAGCAGCATGTCGCTTGCATGCACAGCCGCTTGACGATGAACCTATTTCCCCCTATACTAGCGCCACATTTCACAAAAGACGGCTCCACCACGCAAAACGTGATTGAGTCAACGCCAAGTCACGCAGATGGCAAGAACGTCAACGTTTTTCCGCCAGCCGCGTTCTACGCGGCCCCATCGTCTAATGGTTAGGACACGGGCTTTTCAAGCCTGTAACCGGGGTTCGACTCCCCGTGGGGTCACCAGACCGTCGAACGGCCTTCAAATCCGTTCGCAGGAACCAACAAAAACTCTCGGCAATGCCGGGAGTTTTTGTATATAAAGGCCTGAGGGACGTTCGACGTCCCCACAGACCCGTTTGACGGGTCCTTGCTTCACGCTGTTCATGCATCTGCACTTATGTCAGCCACGTCTGACGTGGCTGAGTGGTATCCTCAATTTCATATGCACTATGTATATATTCTCTTCTGCTCAGACCAAAAACTCTACATTGGCTATTCTGAAAATTTAAAAAACCGGATAACCACACATCAATCTGGGCGTGCTCGCGCAACAAAACATCGCCTTCCAGTCAAACTCATCTATTACGAAAGCTACGCAAACAAAGAAGACGCTAAGGCTCGTGAAGTGTACTTGAAAAGCGGCGCTGGACACGCACAAATGAAACGCCAGCATCAACACGAGCTGCGACGGCTTGGCTATTCGCATCTTGATTAAAGAAACGCACCCGCCGAACCGCGAATGGTCCGACGGGCTGAACGCACTCTGCGGCAAGTGCCCGCAGAATTAGATTCAATTCAATGATTCAAATCAAAAACAAGAGCGCACCCGACGAGCGGAACCGCAGGCCGGGTGGCTTGCTATCGTTCCGCGCGGGTGCGCGAGTAGGGATCAGTTGCGGGGAAACCTTCTCTGGTACTCCTCGATCTTGAAGGAGACGATCTGGTGGAGGGCGTGAGGTTCCTTCACGAGGAAGTCGAGAGTCTGCTCGATGATGTGCACAGCGAAGACGTGCTCGTCGGCGAGCTCCTTCTTCGTCCGCTCGGTGCTGTGCTTGGGCTCGTACCCATGCATCATGAAGACCGCCAAGATCTCCCGCCAAGGCCTCACGACACCAATGTAGTCGGCGGCTTCGTGGATCGAGTAGATCCACATGACCACGGCGTAGAGGTCGGTGAAGTCGAGCGTCTTCAGTTTGACCATTCCCTCATCCATGAGCCGCTGCATGTTCTGCAGCTCCTTCTGCATCTCGCTGTTGTAAAGGGCCGAGTTGACCTCGAGCTGAGCGGCGTACATGTTTTTCAGATCTTGAACGGTAGTCTCCTTGGGCTGGGCGATGAGCTCGATCCCGTTGAACGTGAAAGTCACCGGTTCGTTCGTCTGCTTCGCGAGCGCGATGACCTTCGGGGCGATCTGATTGAGGCTGACGCCTTCTTTGACTTGGTAGGTCTGCATGGGATTCACCCGGGTGTGCGGTTGTTCGGATTGGAAAGGCATTACTATCCTCTGACCGAATAGGAAAAAGGATATGTCAACATAGCAAAAAAAAGGCCTCATGTCAATGGGAAGTGGTATAAAAGTGGCTATAATGAGCCAAAATGCTGAATGTGCTAACTAGTTGGTTCTACTCCTCCATGGCAGTTTTATCCAACAAACGAAAGAGCCCTATTTTCTTCATTATGTAGAGTATAGAGCACTTTCAGTTCCCCCATGAGGCGGTTCCAAAAAATCTAGAGATTAGTTCACCAGAAACATCGTCTCAATCGCAGAGGCGATATTCTTTTTATGAAAACAGCTTGGTCCGATACGGCTGTTGTGTTTTTGTTGATTGGCTTACTATGGGAAAACTATGACGGCCTACAAATATACACAAAATGAATGCATCGTCTGCTTCCGCTGGCTCATGGATCCCACCATGGCTACGCATTCACCAATTTTTCCTGACGAGGATTGGGAAATCATTCACAAAGTTGAATTTCAAGTTTCACCCGACCAAACGGCGTATCGCGGCACTGCCCGATGTCGAGGCTGTGGAATCGAAAAACCTTTTGAATGTTCGTATCCGGAAGGGTATTACTTCCCTGCTCGAAATTGGCAAAGCGAAATCTGGAACGATGTCGTTACACAAGGCCTTGCTAAACGAGAGTCGGAGAAGAATGCGGTACAAGACGGTCACGCTTCTCAAAAATAAACATTCACTCACGAACTCACCAACAACACACCCTCCGCATGACGGAGGGTGTGTTGTTTAATTCGTTTTACCAAAATGAATACTGTCGGAAAATTTTTCTTTTGCTTTACGAATATCGGCAAGCAGCCTTCTGCTTTCTTCACGAAGCGTAGCTGAAGCTTCTCGAAGTTCCTCAAGCTCGTCCCAATCATCAGTCGCAACAAGTCGATCGTGGGTTTCCTGAAGACGCGTTTCAATATCTTTCAGTCGCGTCTCCATCTGGAGCACCTCCTGATTATTAAAAGTCTCAGCGATCTCTTGGCCGGTCATGAATGATCGATGTCGTCGTTCTTCAGCCATACAGATTACACCCTCTGATGATCCAAAATACCTGACTTATACAGCTCAAGAACAATTAAGAACGACGCAAGAATCGTTGGTCCAAGCACAAGACCAATAGGGCCAAACGCCTGAATACCACCAAGCATCGACAACAGCACCATGAGTGCATTCATGCGGGTACGGCCTCCAACGATAATTGGCGAAAGTACATTATCAACAAGACCAACGGCGACCATCGACCAGATAGCGAGACCAATCGCCTGCGAAGTATCACCGATCACAAACAAGTAAATAATAGCCGGTGTCATGACGACTGCTGTTCCAAGCATTGGCACCTGTGCCGCAATAATTGCTGCGGCGGCCCAGATAAGTGCGCCAGGAACACCAAAGATTGTTAAGCCTACTCCAGCGATAATTCCCTGCACCGTGGCGACAATAAGCGATCCAAGCACGATGCCACGAACCGTCGTCACCATGCGGTGAACAATAGATGTATCCATCTTGTCGGTAAGCGGCGAAAGACGAAGAAATTCAGCAGTCATCTTCTCGCGTTCAAACAAGAAGTAATACAAGCAAACAAAGAAAATGAACGTCTTAAAGACAAAATCGGCTGAACTCGCGAACAAGGCACCAACATTTTGGAACGCCCATTCGGCAACCGAGCGAAGCCCTGCGCCAAGATCGATTGCGAGTAATTGCTCTTGAAGAACACCGGGCAACAGATCAAAAAACGGCCAACGTTCTACTTGCAAAGCATCGACCCAGTCGGGATTTGCAACCGTACCGCGGACAATATCAACAGCCTGTTGCACCATGAGGAGTCCAGCAGTCACAAGCGGAAGCACCACGGCCGCAAACATGATAATAACGACGATAAGCGACGACAGCTTGGGGTGACCAATCCAGGAACGCAGTTTTCGTTCGAGTGGCGAAAGAATAATGGCCGCAATGCCGGCGGTAGCAAGTACAATGGCAAACGGTTCAATGACGCGCCAAAAAAGCGCTATCACTCCAAGGCTTAAGATCAAGAAAAACCATCTCGCGACAGATCCGTGAGCAAAAGGATGATCAAGACTGGTCTTTTTCGCTGGCATAGTACTGACAGTATAGCATTGCTTACGTATGACAATGCCAAACAAAAAACCCTCGCCGAAGCGAGAGCTTTTTGTGCGATATTACTCGCGTGGTCGGGCTGGGCTTACGCTGATCGTGCGTCCACCAAACTCGGTTTGGTCGAACATCTTCACAGCGTTGTCCTGCTCGTCCGGGGTGTTGAATTCGACGAAGCCGAATCCACGCTTGCGGCCAGTTTCCTTCTCAATAGGAAGGAAAACCGACACCACGGTACCCGCGGCGCTGAAATGCGCCTTGAGTTCATCCTCGGTAGCAGCATACGGGATGCCGCCAACGAAAACGCGTGCGTTGTCTGCCATAATGGCAAAGTTACTTCTCCGTTCGTAGCACTCGCACATCTCTCGTTCGTCACGGAGAAGGCCCACACACGTCACGGATGCTTAGCACACACACTATAGCACATTCTCAACTATTACGCAAGCATTAGCCCCTGCGGATACGAAGTGCATTGAGGACAACTGAAATCGACGACCCCGCCATAGCCGCAGAAGCAACGATGGGATTCAAGAAGCCGAGTGCAGCCAATGGAATGCCGATTATGTTGTAAATAAAGGCCCAAAAGAGGTTTTGTTTGATCGTTCGGTACGTGACGCGAGTCAAACGAAGCGCCGCAACCACCTTTTCAGGACCTCCCCCAACAAGCACCATTTGCCCAGCTTCAATCGCAACATCCGACCCCGAACCTACCGCAATCCCCAAGTCCGCCTGCGTGAGCGCTGGAGCGTCGTTTATACCGTCACCAACAAAGGCAACCCGCTTCCCTTTTTGCTGTAAGCGCTTGACGACGGCAAGCTTGTCGCCTGGCAACACCTCGGCCTCAACGTCACGAATACCAAGCTGACGAGCAATCGCCTCGGCTGTATGTTTATGGTCGCCGGTCAGCATCATAACCGACAGTCCCGAACGCTCAAGATCTGCAACGGCCTCTTTCGCGTTTGCCTTTGGCGCATCTGCAATACCAAGAACGCCAATCATGTAGCCATCAACCGCAACAATAACTGCCGTCTTCCCCTGTTCGCGCAAACGTTCAAGATCATCCGCCGTCACCGCTACACCCTCATCAACCATCATAAGCGCGTTACCAAGTACAACATGCTTCCCTTCCACCGTTCCCCGAATACCCTTTCCTGATACCGACGCAAAATCAACAACCTTCGAAACAGCAAGGCCAAGTTCTTTTGCTTTGCGCGTTACCGCAAGTGCGAGCGGATGTTCAGACGAAGATTCAAGTGCGGCGGCATAACGCAGTACATCATCACCACCAATCACATCAGTGACAATAGGCTTCCCTTCGGTAAGTGTTCCCGTCTTATCAAACACCACCACATCTAGATTTCGCGCACGCTCAAGTGCTTCACCGCTCTTAATAAGAATGCCCTCGCGCGCACCTCGACCGGTTCCCACCATGATCGCCGTTGGAGTCGCAAGACCCAACGCACATGGACAAGCAATAACAAGCACAGCAACTGCATTCACAAACGCAACATCAAGCGCAGCTCCTGTAAGCATCCATGCCACGAACGTAACGAACGCTATCACGATAACAATCGGAACAAATACGCCCGAAATCTGATCGGCCAGTTTTTGAATAGGTGCCTTCTTTTCCTGGGCCTCGCCAACCAACCGAACAATTTGTGCCAAGACGGTATCCTTTGGCTCCTTGGTGATTTCAATCGTGAGCGCACCTGTTGTATTCACCGTCGCACCAAACACATTGTCACCCAGCTTTTTACCAACCGGAATGCTTTCACCAGTAAGCATCGACTCATCAAGCGCTGATTCGCCTTCGCGAACCACACCGTCAAGCGGAATCTTTTCGCCAGGCTTTACAAGTACATAATCACCAACCCTCAATGCGTCAACGGGAACATCTTCTGTCACGCCATCACGAACACGGTGCGCAAACTTCGCACCAAGTTCGACAAGTTTCGCAATTGCTTCCCCCGCCTTTCCTTTGCTTCGCGCCTCAAAGTAGCGCCCAAGCAAAATAAATCCCGTAATGATCGCAGCGGTTTCAAAGTACAGACTCGGCATCGGCTCAGGAATGCCACCAAGGAGCGGGTAACCATTCATCCAAATAATCAACTGCCACCAGCTAAGTACAAGCGCAGCAACCGTCCCAAGTGAAATAAGCGTGTCCATGTTTGCCCGACCTCGACGGAGTAATTTTGCAGCCATGACATGAAACTCGCTTCCTGCGCCAAACACAACGATCGTTGCAAGCACACCTTGAACAAACGGAAACCCGAGTTCGCCCATAGCAAGCACAAACACCGGAACCGCAAGCGCAAGCGCGATTGCGGCCTTGCGACCAGCTTTCTTCACGTCCGCACCATGCGCCATGTGATTCTCGTGCGCATCACCGTGCCCCATGACCACGTCATAGCCGGCCTTCTTCACTACCATGTGCAGTTCATGTTCGTGCGTCTTCCCTTCGTCATACGAGACGGTTGCCTGCGCAAGCGCATAGTTCACCGATGCATCGGTGACACCTGGCGTCTGCGCCAAGTCACGCTCAATATTCACGGCGCATGAAGCGCAGTGCATGCCCTTAATCGGGAATGTCGTTTTTTTCATACAGTTATTTGACGATCAACGTGCCGCGATACATGCCCATTGAACAGCTGAATGCGTATTTCCCCGGCTGACTTGGAATAAACGTAATGGTGTTAAAACCGCTCTGGATGCGCTTCGTGATGTTGAGCTTGGGAACAACAAGAGTATCTGCGCAACCAAGAACCTCTCCTCCGTAGATCTCCCACGCCACCGGAATGTCTTCAACCACTTCAATAACATTCGGCTCATAGCCGTAACGCGTGACTTCCATTTGCACAAGTTGTTTTCCGTCGACAAGCACAGGAGTAAATGCACCCGTAGATCCCTCAACTTCAGTAACTCCCGTAAATCCAAGCAGTGCCGCGCCATTCGCAACGTTCGTAAGTCCAAGCACGATCACAAACGCGCCAACGACCTTCGTTAATTTTCCAAGCCCTCCCCCACGCATCGACGATGTTGCCGCACCAATACCCACAAGTGCCGGAGCAGTACCAAGCGCGAACACAAGCATCGTAAGCGCGGCTTGCGTTGGGCTCCCGGTACTTAACGCGAAGAGCTGTACCGACTGCGTAAACCCGCACGGCAGAAAGAATGTCATGGCGCCAAGGACGGCAGGAACCCATGGCTTGTCGCTTTGCGACAGAGCGTGAATACGATGCGACAACCACTTGGGGGGGCGAATCGCGTAACTCGACGGAAGCGCATCCATAAGCTGGATACCAAGTCCGATCATGAGCACGGCAACCGCGATCACCAACACGCCATTCATTTGTGTTGAGAGTGAAATTGACTTGCCAAGAAGTCCTACGATCGCTCCGAAACCAGCAAACCCAACGAGGCGGCCAACATTAAACAACACATGAGGCACCATCTTTGCGTGAAACGTTGCGTTTGGATGCTCCTTGGCATAACGCGACGAGAACGCCGCAATAAGCCCACCGACAACCGCCGTACACGAGGAAACCGCAGCCACAAGACCAATCACGAACACAGCGCCAAGGCCAGCGCCACTTTGCACATTCGGCGAAAACGTAAGGACACCGGACCACTTCGCAAGAAGATAGACCGCGATTACGAGCACGAGCGCTCCGCCAATACGCGACCAGTTCACGGTTTGCTCATGTTTTACCGAAAGCGAGGAAAACGTATAACCGTGCTTTCCCATGAGCTTATCGAGATCGTGCGAGCCAAGCGTCACGTCATCACTAACGGTTAACGTCACCTCACCTGCTTGATGTGAAGCCTCAACATGCGTTACACCCGCAAGCGTTTTTAATTCACGCTCAAGGACGATCTCACAGCTCGCGCAATGCGTACCGTGAACACGAAATTTCATGATTGCCATAAAGAAAAATCAACAGGAATAAACCGGACAAACTTCCGGTTACTCCCGCTTAGCCGTTGATTTTACCCAAAGACGATTGGGCGGCGGACGATTGCTAACAATGGGAGAAAATCCCAAGGCAACAGGAGTGCCCTCCGCAATAATCGCAAAAGCAGCAAGAACAAGAACAACTACAGCACCCAATGCAAGGAGCGAAATCGACTCGTTCACTACGCCCGAAATACAATGATCAACACAATCAAACGGGGCACTGTCGCACCCATGATGCGAGAAGCACGCTTCACTTACCATCTCAACAGCATTCAGGGGCATGGCGTGCACGCGGCCAACGCCAAACAAGCTCATGAAGATGGCACCGATAATGACGAGAATTCGCAATCGGTTCATGGCTCTATTTCACCACACTTTTCCCCAACTCACAATCCCTTACTCTCAGGTCAAAGATAGCGTAGAATAGAGGAAAGTATGTTTGCAAAAAAACACGGCGTTGCCATGGATGAGCTCCCCTGGCAAGCCAACGAAGGTCAACTTGCGGTCGACGTTATAGAAACGCCAGACCGCGTTATTGTTCGGTCAGCTATTGCCGGCGTCCATGAAGACGACTTGCAGATCCATGTAAACGAAGACATGGTAACCGTGCGAGGCGAACGTCATATCGACCCCTTGCCGCTCAGCGCAACCGTGCATTACGAAGAGTGTTTTTGGGGCATATTCTCCCGTTCCGTCATTCTTCCGTGCCGCGTAAAGCCCGACGAAGCAGACGCCAGTTTGCGTAATGGCGTTTTGGTCATTACTATCCCAAAAGCACGGGGTGAAGTCGCCGTTCCCGTCCGGCGTGAACACGAGGTATGACCGAATCAACAACCAATCTCGCCCCTACCGTGACGACGCGCAATTGGCGCGTCATCCTTTTACCTGTTGGCATTATTGCCGTCATACTTGCGGCCCTTATCGCTACCACACTTATTGTCCAGGCTAAATACGACGGGCGCATTCTTCCCAACGTGCACGTTGCCGGCGTGGAGCTTTCGGGGCTTAACGAAGCAAGTGCAACCGAACGACTGCAGTCACTCTTTGACGACATGGTCGCCGATGGACTTGTTATTGATGTAAACGACGACATACAAACCATCGAACTCTATCCAAGCACCGGCCAAGGTGGCGACATCGCCTACAGCCTCATGGATTTTGATACGGCAGCTGCCGCAAAAGAGGCCATCTCAACCGGACGAAGCGAGAGCGCACTCATGAATGCTCTCGGCTCACTGTATTACGCAACAATCGGCAGGAAAAACATCCCTGCAACAGTCACCATTGACGAGTCTCGTCTTGGCGAAGCTATTCGCGCAGCCTTTCCTGACATCGAAGTACAGGCCGTGCCTACCGATTTCGTTGTGACGTTTTCACGAAACATTCCCACAGTTACCGCAACTGACGGCATTGCGGGACTCACCTACGATATCGCAGCAGCCGCTCAAGCTATTCGCGACGACGCAAATGACCTTTCACTCGAAACCATTACCGTTACGTTAGTTTCTGACGAACCAGATATTTCTACGAGCGAAGCAACAACACTCATCGCACAAGCAACAAGCATTATCGAGGCAGCTCCGTACACGGTTGCGGCAACGCTTTCGGGCGGTGAAGCAAAAACCTGGACGGTCAAGTCACAAGACATTGCCGAATGGATCATTCCAGCGCGCGACACGGAAGGTAAACTTACCGTCCTTCTTGATGCGAATACCATGGTTGAGTTCCTTGAAGGATTGCATGACGCACTCGACATCGCACCACAAAATGCCCGCTTTAAAATCGAAGAAGATCGCGTTGTCGAATTTGCCGGGAGCGCAAGCGGTAGTTCCGTTGACGATCAAGCGTTCTTTGATGCATTTGAAAATGCGCTCGGGAATGCCGAGTCTACCGTCACCGTCAGCATGCGCATCGAGGAACCATCGGTCACAACAGAAAACGTCAACAATCTTGGGATCAAAGATATTCTTGGCGTCGGAACATCGTCATACAAGGGCTCGCCAACGAATCGTCGAGCGAACATTAAACACGGCGCCGAAAAGCTCAACGGTCTCTTGATCGCACCAGGCGAAACCGTATCGCTCCTTGAACAGCTGCGACCGTTCACAACCGCGGACGGTTACTTCCCCGAGCTCGTCATCAAAGGCGACGAGATCAAGCCCGAAATCGGCGGAGGCTTGTGCCAAATTGGTACTACAACATTCCGAGCGGTCATGAATTCGGGTCTTGAGGTCGTTGAACGACGTAATCACAGCCTTGTCGTTTCGTATTACAACGATCCGTCAAACAACAACCCAGGAACGGACGCCACGATCTACGATCCATCACCTGACTTTAAATTTAAGAACGACACTGCAAATTACATCTTGCTCGTTGCCGAGGTCGACGAAACACGTTCTGGGGAACGTCAGACGGTCGCAAGGGATCGTACGAACCTCCACAAATTCTCTCGTGGAGCGGATACGGCGCACCAGTCTACAAGGAAACAACATCACTCGCCGCAGGAGAAACCGAGTGTCAGTCCCCTCACCCGGGTGCAACCACCACATTCACGTACACGGTTGAATACGCAGACGGCACAAAGAAAGACGTCGAATTCCCTTCGTCCTACCGATCGCTGCCAAAAATTTGTCTTGTAGGTGTAGCCACAGAAACCGAAACCCCTGCCACGGAAACAGACACGACCACCGAACCTGACACCGCAACAGAAACTCCAACAGACACAACAGAGTAAATGAAACTCCCCGGCCTTACGGCCGGGGTTTCTCTTACCATTCGATACT
>Ga0076186_125_pt1 | contig 15366 bp, 17 predicted proteins | sample RifGroD2_FD_68221 | JGI IMG/M metagenome (GOLD analysis project Ga0076186, IMG submission 68221) | Parcubacteria (Uhrbacteria) bacterium GW2011_GWD2_52_7 | reverse complement strand
GTCGATAGCGGCGTCGAGCAAACCACCTGGATCGTTACGTAAGTCGACAATAATACCACTTACGCCGTTTTCGACCATGCTTTCAGCTGCGGCGTCAAAAAGATCGACGGTATCGTCGTTGAAGACGGAGATTTCGATAACGCCAATGTTGTCTTGGCGGATTTCGGATGTGACGCTCTTGATTACTATCTCGTCACGCGTAATCACAACATCAAATGCCTCTCCCCCGTCGCGCGAAAGCGTCAACGTGACGTCGGTTCCCTTTTCGCCGCGAATGCGCTCAACGGCGTCGGTGGTAGACATGCCAATTGTTGATTCCCCGTTGATCGCCAAAATGGCATCGCTCGCCAACACACCAGCGCGTGCTGCTGGCGTTTCCGGAAGCGGAGCAATAACAACGATCTGCTCTTCCTTTATGCCAATCTCGGCACCAATGCCAAAGAACGTTCCGGCAAGCTCTTGGTTGAACTCTTCTGCCTCGACTGGAGTGAAGTACACCGAGTATGGATCGTTAAGTGAGCCAAGAAGCCCCTGCAACGCGCCGTAATACAAATCACCCTCTTGAACGGGCTGATCCACATAATTAGCACGAACAAGCTCCCACACATCCCAAAACGTATCAAAGTCGAGTTCGTCACTCAGCCATGAAGGCTCTTCGCCGGTATTGCGAACCGAAACGCCGTCACCTGAGTCGGTTTGCGACGAACCTTCAATACCAACAAAGTAACCAAGTACAACAAGAGCCGAAGCGCCGATACACAAGACAAGGGCGCGTAACGGTGCCGCAAGCGGTGAAGAAGCACGAAAAACACGAAGCATACGGCGCCCATCGTATCACAAACAACCCAAAGGTCATAGACACGGCTCTGTACATATTTCACTGCCCAATTTTTCAATAACCTTCCACAAATTCACCGCTCCCTCGTCGCATTTCCTGCATTTGCTATACTTTGTCCATGCATCAGCGTATCCGCCAAGTATTGTTCTGGTTGTTTGCCATTGTTTTCGTTACCACCGCCCCTATTATCGTGCTGTACACCGCAGGATATCGGTATAATTCCGTATCCGGCAGACTGCAGCGCACGGGCGTTATTGCGGTTTCCACCACTCCGCGCGGAGCCTCGATTTTGTTAAACGGCACCCCGGTCGAACAACGCACCCCCTACGTTATTCAGCGCCTCATGCCCGGAACGTATACGGTTACCCTTGAACGTAAAAATTACCACTCGTGGACGCAGACCATTGCTGTTGATAGCGGACGCACAACGTACATCAATAGCACGATGCTCGCCGATGCAGAGCCCGAACTCCTCCTCGAGGAGCAGTTCAGTGCCGCTGCCGTATCGCCCGACGGTCGAACGGTTGCCATGTTCGTCAACAATGCAGACGTCATGGCTGAAATTTGGCTGTACGACATCGCCTCACGCAGCGAACGTCAACTTGCCGAGCTCCTTATGAGCGACGTCATACCAACAACCATCACCTGGAGCAGTGCCGGAGACTCGGTCATTCTTGCAAACGAAGACGGACCAATCGCCGCATGGTACGAACAGGACGGCACAGCGCTCGCAACCGATGCGCTTGATAACGCGTCAAATCTCCTTCCGGAATACACATTTATCGACAACGGCAGTAACGTCGAGCTTCGAACCAACAATGAAGCAAACGTGCTCGTCGCGCTCCTTCCATTTGGGGAGTACACCGTCATGTATCGCACCGATACCGCGGCGGTATTCCACGACAACCGAAGTCACGCATATATTTTCACCTTTGCAACAAACGGCGTCTCCGCAATCGAAATGCCCGTCGATCTGCTTGCCTGGTCCGACGAGAACAATCTCTTTCTTGCAAGCGACCAATACGAAGTCGACATGGTGAATCCGTTTACTGGCGAGCGCACATTAGTAACACGACAAGGCACGCCTATCACCGACGTGGAGTGGCACCCAAGCGGTCAAGTCATCCTTGCCGCAACTCACAGCGAAATTGTCGCGATCGATCGCATTGCCTACACCTCACGCGTCAGTACTCCACTTGCACAGAACGTCGACGTCAGTACCATGTGGACCGATCAAAGCGGTAAAAATCTCTACTTCTTGGGTTCACAAGGCACGATCTCTGGTATCTACCAATTGAAACTGAATTAATAAAAAGCGGGAGCCGACGCGTAGTCGACTCCCGATGGCGCCGTCGCCAATCTACTCGGCGGCGTACGCGACGTCCTCCCTGACCACGTACCCGATCGCGCGAAGATCCTCAATCTTCCCCGTATCGAGCTCCGCCGCAAGGAAGCCTCGCTTCTCGTTGGTGATGAGCGGCTGTGCGGGGCTGATCGCTTCGAGAACCTCGGCGAGCATTCGTTCGCCAAACAAGACTTGCACACGCATGACGTCCTCCTGACGCGAACAAACTCTAGCATACATTCTCCTTTTAAACAGAAGAGTTCAAATGTTTTTAACGGCCTAACAAAAAATCCTGCTATTGCCAGCAGAATTATTTGTGGCAGAAGCTAGTGCGTGACGTTAGAATTCTCGTACGTCACTATCCCAATCACGAATTCCAATAAAAGCTGCCCATTTACTATTGCGCTCTTCTTCCGGCGCGTCAACGTCTTCATCTTCGCAATATGCGCCGAGCATCTGCGTTTCAAGATTGCTGGCATTAACAATGCGATCAAGCTTTTCTCTTTCAAAACTGTAGTTGCCGAGTTCTTCTTTGGGATCGTTGAGCAGACGCAATGTTATTTTCTCCGTTACAGCTTCGTTCGCGGGTAAATATTGAGCGCCGATCTCATTGCCAATTTCGCTGTACTCCATAACACGCAACCCAGAACGCCGGAAGAGCGGCCTCTTCATCACCCCTCCATGATAGCTACCCACGTGCAGCTCGCGCCCGGCAACCGCCTGGTGTACCAATTCATGAAAGAGTGTATGTCGCCATTCTTCTCTTGGAATCTTGCTTGAGATGTCGATGCGCCAAATACCCGAATAACCGGCGTTCATCGATGTCCCGAGCGCATCAGCGAAACGAATCATCGTCTCACTCACACGACGCCGAACGCGATCCATATTGACCGGAAGCCAGCCCGCAGCTACTGCTTCTTCGACGCCCAGAAGAAAGTCAGTGACAATCTTTTCTTTTTCTCGCTCAAATTCCTTCTGTCGCTTTTTGAACTCGACATGATAAAGCTCAATGAGTCTAAAAAAGACTTCCGGATCATGTTTTTCGCGAAGCGCTCTTGCAACTGCTCCTATTTCGCTTTTATCAACAAAACCAAGTTCTAAGTTTGCGAATAGACGCTGCTGCAGGAGGTCGTCTTTCTTCGCCTCGGCTAAGACTATAGAAAGCTGGTCCCGGATATCAGGGTCTGTGGTCTGCTCAAGGAACTGCGCCAAGATATTGCTATACGAACCATCTTTTCCTTCGAGGAACGCCTCCAGTTCACGCTGCATTGTCAATACATTCTCCTGCGCAGAACTCATGTCACTTTCGCACTGTCGCAGTCGATCCTGTGCCGTCGTAAGCTGACGGCGCGCACGTTGTAGGGAGGTTCTTTCGTCTCGAACCTGTTGGGCAAGCTCATCCAAACGTCCGTGTTCTTTGCTTTCTAATGCTACGGAAGCTTGACGTGCGGTTTCAAGTTTTGCACGAGCAAGAAATCGTAGCCGGCCAATACCCAACCACGAATCTGCAAGGTCGCTCATTGCCTGCTCAGCCGTTTTTTTGTCTTCCTGATACCGTCTTTCTGAATCTTCGCATTGGTGATATGCGGCTTCTTTCTCGCGCAACGAATGCTCGAGTCTTGCAATATTAGCTTCAAGACCTGCAACGTCATGGGGTGCATTCTCTACCACCACTTGCTGTGCACGTACACATTCCACCGCACTCGCATATCGCTTTTGTAGACGCTTCCGCTCGTGTAAAAGATGCTCACCAAACACCTTCGGCACATCCTTATGCACGCGCGCACGCATTTCCTTATACTCAAAGCTGCCCTCACGCAGCGGACCGGCATCAAGAAATGTAGCCGGGCGCTCATGACCCTGTTCGACAGACATAGCGACGGCGATACCAGCAATACTTAAACTTATTTCAGTATTAGTATATCGAATTTACAGAAAAAAGCTTCTCATGAATATATCCACAACGAGGGGTGGTTATGAATAAGTCCATCCGTAATAATGGCGGTGACTTATTCTCATCCTCTATGTATAAACCCGATAGACCTCCAGGAGCGCCTTCAACCGATCAACGCCCAACATTAAAAACCGAAGCGGAGTACAAAGGTACGCCGACACAGGATAGGTGGGTACATATGCAAAGTGTCCTCTCCTATGGCGAGGGATCCGAGCGAGAACGGGCAAGGGCGGGGATGAAGCAATATGCACAGTCTGCACTGAAGTATTTTGAAGGAGCATTGAAGGGTCCTGATCATGAAGAGGCCTCCCTTCTCCTTAAGAGCATTACAGATGAGATACCCTTTTCAGCACTAAAGGCGACGAAGGAAAATGCATTTGATAACACATTTGCGATGACTGCTTTGAAGAGTTGGATTGATTTAGTTATTCTCCCATTGGCAACAAAAAAACAAGATACACAGACAAAATAACGCAATGCTTGGTTCCGGCGAAAAACACAGCTGATGGGCTGTGTTTTTCTTGGCAGGGGCTAGTGCGCGACGTTGGAACTCTTGCGTTGACGTTTTAGTAAGGTAGTCACTACTGCAACGATGCCAAGCCCGATTATTGTATAGTTGACGATCAAGACTCGAGTTTTGCCATGGTCGGTCAATCCCTCATCGAGACAGCCGAGTTTACCATCGTTGCCCACGTCATTGTATTCAAGACATATATATGGCGCAGTGAATCGATTGATAAATAGTGAGGCTAAAACCAAAACTAAGATTCCCATTAAGCGGAGATGCGACTGTTTCATATATTGTTATTATAGCTGGCTCGAACAACGAGTTCTAACGTGTTTTCTCCCTAATGACGCTCCCCGGCCTTACGGCACGAGATATCGAATGCCTGACTCATATTTCGCTTCGCGTTTCCTGATCCGATCCCACGGCCTTACTGCACGTGGTTGTAAGCGGAAGTAAAACAAAAGATTCTACTAGTAATAGCAGAATCTTTTGTGGCAGGGGCTCGTGCGCGACGTGAGAAACCTAGTTATGAATTATATGTTGCCAGCATTGGTTAGATAATTCCACCACAATCACAACTTGTCATGTGTAGGACTCGGTGTAATTAGGGTGGGAATGGAGCACCTATTTTACTAATATTGGACAGGTAGTGTTTTTATCTCAGTTTACATCGCGGACACCGTTTCCTGGATCCGACAGCACAACATATCGATCGCACCTGCGAAGTGTTGTTCCAATCGGTCAGGCTGATCAGAGTGGCTGCATTTTAGCGAATGCGGATATCCTTATTGCTATGCGCAGAACAACTCAGTAACATTATACCGATCTATTACTAATGCATTTTTTATGGAGCGCAGCAAAGATTACGTCGGACAATCTGCCGAACGAAATGAGCTATCGGCGACTACGCAGCGGACAATAGCCGAACTCGCCAAATACTTCGGTAAGCTATTCGGCAACCAAAATGATCTGCGTCGCATCTGCGAATCTCTACCTAACGGCCAAGCGCTCGTCGCCAAGTTTCCGTCGTACGAAGGGACTCGCGTAGAGCAGTTTACTCAGGCGGTTCAACTTCTTGTTACCGAAAGCGTGACTCAAGGCGATGATTTTTGGAAAGGTGTGGAAAAGGCGCGTCCGCGTCTTGTCAGCGACATCCGCAGTGAACGTGCGCGCATCATGGCTGAGCTCAATAAGGAGCTTTCTACAAATTGAATGACGCTTCCCGCCCTTCGGCAAAGGATTTTGCGTGAAAGCAATAAAATGAAACGGATAATCCGTCTCATTTTTACTTAAACTATTTCAAAAAGACGAACGTCGCCATCATAATACCGACGTCATCGTTTGTTGGCACATCAGACGACAACACGACGACACGATCGGGGTAATCAATCACGTAATCCACTCGCCCGGATCCAAAGTCATATCGTGTTGCGGCGTAATTTGCGATAACAACGCCGGTTGATTGGTATGCGCCCAAACGCTCATCGTATTCACGCTGCGTGGCAACATACGTGGCACTCGATTCCTTCACGGAGAAATACGTTGTCGTTCCGTCATCAAGCGAAGGTTGAAACTCAGTCGTTTGCTCCCCAGCGTTCACTACAGCCTCCCAAGCACTTGGATACGCAATCGACCAAACATCGGTTGAATGACGCAACCAGTCGCTTGGCGCGAGCGTGGCGGCTCGGCCTGGAGCGTCCTTCGTCCACGGCGTTGAAATATACCCCTTCCAAATAAATACCGAAATGCTTACGCCAACCGCGGCAACAAGGATACTCAGGCCCAGAGCACGGTTCATGCGCATATGATTACGTCAGAAAATGTTCAAGCGCCTCTTTGCGGCTGCGAAGCGGCAGAAATTTCGTATTGAGGAGCGCCGCAGCCTTTGGAAGTTGAGCTGCGCGAGGAAATGCCGAGGACGGCACCGGCTTGCGCGGCGTTGCAACGCCAGCAAGCGCAAAGATCTCTTGCGCAAAAGCATACCAGGTTACCGGTTCGCCACTATTCACAAGGTGATATACGCCAGGCGGGTACGGCTTTGTTACAAGTTCAAACGTCGCGCAGGCAAGATCCGGCGCATACGTCGGGCAGCCCACCTCGTCGTCAACAATGCTAAGCTCGGGTTTTTCCTTCGCAAGTCGGAGCATCAGCTCAACAAAGCTGACTTTTGAACCCTCGCCCAACCCAGGACGACCAAAGAGCTTTGATAAACGACAAATATAAAACGTTCCACCAACTTCTTGCACGAATCGTTCGCCTTCAGCTTTGGTTTGTCCGTACTTTGAAAGCGGAGATGTTGCGTCGTCCTCGGCGTACCCTTCAAGCTTATTGCCAGCAAAAACGTAATCCGTACTAAAGTGCACAAAAGGAACGCCGATAGCCTTCGCGGCTTCAGCGAGATTCTTTGGGCCAAGTGCGTTGATGGCGTACGCAATAGGATAGATGTTCGCCTCCTCAACCTTGTCTACCAAGTTATACGCCGCCGCATTAATGACGACGTCAGGCCTGCATTCACGAACAAACGCTAACACTTGATCGCGATCCGTAATATCAAGCGTTTCGCGATCAGTCGCTACCACCTCGTATCCTTCATCCGAAAAAATCCGCCGCAGCTCCTGACCAAGCATGCCGTTCGCACCAGTAATAAGAGCCTTCATACATGTATTGACATGATAGCGACATGAATATCCCGCCTCTCGCGAGAGGCGGAATCCAAAGCTGCACGATACTGGATTCCCACTTTCGTGGGAATGACATGACACCTAAATAAAAGCTGCAGTGAATTTATGAACTAAAGCTTAAAATCAAGCTCGAGTTCAGAAAATCTCGGTGCCGATTGATCGCGTGCAGATAAGATTGGCTCGCCTTCAAGCGGCCATACAATACCAAATGCCGGATCGTTCCAAAGAATACCTGCATCGAGCTCCTTATCGAACGTGTTCGACGCTTTATACAGCAGCTCGCAATCTTCAAGCGCGTAAAAGCCATGCGCAAATCCTTCGGGCACGTAGAACATCTTCTTGTTCTCCGCTGAAAGTTCGACGCCAAATGACTGTTTGAATGTTGCCGAATCCTTGCGCAAATCAACAACAATATCCCACACCCTACCACGCGAACAACGCACAAGCTTTGCCATCGGCTTTGGCGGCAATTGAAAATGCAAACCACGCAACACGCCCTTAACCGACGACGAGTGATTGTCTTGAACAAACGTTGTTGAAATACCAAGCGCCGCAAATTTTTCGGCGTTGTAACTTTCAAAGAAAAATCCGCGATCGTCCCCAAACACTTGAGGCGTGATTACCATTAAACCGCTGATTGGAGTTTGCTCAATCTGCATAGAACAAGATCATAGCGATTATATTTTTGTCATCCCCGCGAAAGCGGGGATCCAGCGACTCTCTGGATTCCCACTTTCGTGGGAATGACATGACGCCTGGAAGAAAGTCGCTATGAGTTGAATACCTAAACAAGCTCACCAAACTGCGATTTATACCATTCACGATAAGCGGCGCTTTGTTTAATAGGCTGCCACCAGGATTCATTCTTCCGATACCAATCGACCATCTGGTGGAGGCCTTCGTCAAACGTGACTGACGGCGTCCAGCCAAGTTCATTTTTAATCTTTGTGAAGTCGATAGCATAACGACGATCCTGCCCTGGACGATCTTTGGTAAAGACAATCGCCGAATCATCAAGACGCATCACGGAAATCAAACGCTTTGAGGTTTCAAGAATACTCATTTCTGAGTCGCCGCCCATCATGTACGTTTCGCCAATACGACCACGCTCAAGCACAGCCAAAATGCCGCGGCTATGATCGGCAGCAAAAATCCAGTCGCGCACCTGATGACCATCGCCATGAATAATCACGCGATCACCTGCAAGTAAGTTCGTGATGGCAATTGAAAGAAACTTCTCCGGATAAAGGTATGGCCCGTAATTGTTGGTACAGTTTGAAATGGTTGCTTGCAAGCCATGCGTATCCATAGCTGCGCGAACCAAATGGTCGCTCGCAGCCTTGGTAGCGCTGTACGGGTTGCGTGGCGAGTACGGCGTTGATTCGTTGAATTTTGGATCGCTTGCCGAAAGCGAACCAAACACCTCGTCGGTACTTACATGATGCATGCGCTTCCCATGTTTCAAGCACGCGTCAACAATGCGCTGCGTACCAAGCACGTTCGTCATAATGAACGGCTCGGCGTCAACAATAGAACGATCAACGTGCGTCTCGGCCGCAAAGTGCACAACGACATCGACCTGAGCAACCAAATCCTCCACGAGCTGCTTGTTCGTGATTGATCCGTACACAAAACGGTAACGCGGATGCGTTTGCACGTCGACGGTATTGGTGAGGTTGCCAGCGTACGTGAGCGCATCAAGGTTGATGACCTCCCAATCAGCACGCTCGGCAAGAACAACGCGGATAAAATGCGATCCAATAAATCCGCATCCACCGGTCACGAGGAGTTTCATAGTACGAGAGAGCTTACCGAGCTAAGGCTTACCCGGTCAACCCTGTGCAACAATTGCCGCGGCAATAGCTTCCAATTCCTCCTTTGATGGGTGAGTTTTGGCGAATGTTCGCGGCTGACCGGCAAAACGAGGCATGATGTGCACGTGCGTATGCATAACCTCCTGACCAGCCACTTCCCCGTGATTCATGCCCAAATTGTAGCCCTGCGCCCCAAGCGCCTTCATAATCCTCGGCGCCAAGTGATGGATAGCTTCCATAAGCGCACCAGCGTCTTCGTGCGTTCCCACCGACAGATTTTCAGCATGCACCTTGGGAACAACAAGCGTATGCCCTTTGCTTACCGGACCAATGTCTAAAAACGCGAACGTCTTTTCGTCTTCAAATACCTTGAGCGCAGGAATGTCTCCAGCAATAATTTTGCAGAACAAGCAATTCGTCATAAGAAATACTTTTCAAGAAGATGATGTTTCACGTTTAGCCGGAAACGCAAGGAGCGGCAAGAGAAAGACGCCAATTGCAAGAAAGAGGCGCATATCACCAAACGCTTCACCCTTCACCCAAACCATATACCCCGCCGCCAAGCCAAACGCCACCGCACTCACGCGATCAAGCACCACACTGCTGTGCGACGACTCGCGTGACCAGCCCCATGCAAACACCACCACCGGAATAAGCAGCACGTGCACGGAAAATGCCGAGCTCACAAAACCCGGGCGTAGCGTATCGAGCGCAAGAAACCCAAGGTACGTGAGCAAACTTACGCGGTAGCCCCATGCGTTTGTCGTCATAGCAAATTGGTAAGCGCGTGCCAAAATGCGCGAGCCTGACTGTAGAGCGCCGCGCCCCAACTCGTCGCCGGCTTTGTAAACGTGAGCGTTACCGCATGCACATCAACGGTCGAACCCAATTCCTCAAGGCCAGGAAGCGACAATGCAAACTTGTATGCGCCGTTCTCGGTTGCAAGCGACGCAAGGCTGAATGTTGCATCTGCCACGCGCCAGCCATCTTGCCACGCAGGCACAGCAGTATTCGCGTAAATGTAAGCGGCCGTTAATGCAACCGGATCGGGGTCAAAGAACATGTCGCTCGCAAGCGCAAACTTACCATCACCCGTCATTTTGATGTCGCCCGCCGAAACCGATCCGTCAACAAGCGGAGCATCTGGCATTTCAATAACCTGACGAACATGCGTTTCGGGTATTGCATATGCCGTGCCTTCGAGTATTACCTCGTCTGGCGATTCGGCGTGAAATGTTTCAACGGTAATACGCGACGAATTCGTGACGAACGTGGTTGCACGCGGCTCGGCAAGATAACCGACATCATCACCAATGTATAAACGGTTTTTGAATGTGACGTAACGCAGTGTGGTATCGATCGTGCGCCAAATAATGTCTGACGTACCCGAAAGCTCAATTCGGTATACGCCCTCATCCCAACCGTACGAGAAAAAATATGCGGCATCGCTCGTCGACGTCTGATCCTCGCTCACATTCCCGTCGTCGTGATGCACGTCTTCAAGCATGAGCACCCCATCTTCGTTCCACACCCGAACAACGACTTCGTCAGCACCATACGTGCGATTCACATCAGAATATTTGATGCTAAATCTCACGTGCTCGCCATCAGCATACGTAACAATCTCATGCGATCCACGTAACGAAACATCAAGATGGCGCATATACCCAAGCGGCTCGTAGTCAGCCATACGATACGCCGTCGGAAATGTTGTGCGATACGTCGCGATCGCGGAACGCTCAGGCGGATTATTCAAAAAATCATCAATGCTCGCCCGCACTTCGTCGCGCGCAAACAGTGTCGTCAATGTTCCGTCATTTGAAATACTCTGACTCGACCAATCAAGATTCTCGAGGATCGCATTGCTCATGGGACGAAAATCAAACGCGTACGCCCGAAGATCGGTAAGCGCGCCAAGTTCAACAATCGGCTGATCGTTCGGATCAAACTCCACCGCAACACGAACATCGGCATACCCCTCCCCCGGCGCCTCAACCGAAAAATACACCGGCTCGTCTACCACTGTTTGAAACGCACCGCGATCGCCTTCCTCAACGTCGAGCACGCGCTCGCCGGGAAGCAAACTATTCACGTACGGCGACGAATCACCGACCGTGTAGCGAATAGTCCGCACGCCGTCGGGATCTGCGTCGCGTATGAACAACCAGCCCAGCAACACCACGGGCGCGATGAGAATGACAGCTTTAAGGAAAACGGTCTTCATAGCCCCGAAATGCGATACAGCGACTCTTCGTTCACGGTGAGTACATGATCGATACGCAGTCCCAATCCGAGCAATTTCTCGTTGTTGAGATACTCAATATCCTGACTTGGAAATGTAATGCCAAAGTAATAAAGGGGGCCTGCCTCCACAAGCTCTGGCATCGCGGCATACGTCGCCTCGCTGCGAAGTGGCACCACAACGCTTCGATACGGGAACAGATATTTATCCGCACGATCAACAACAATCACGGCATGTTCTTCCGTCGCTGCAACAATCGCCTCGCGCTTTTGCGCAAACGACGACATGGCCGCACGATTCGCAAGCAATCCATCACTTCCTGCAAAAACAAGTCCGGCAGACAAACCAACACTAGCAACAAGCGATAACGCAAGCGCAACCTGCGCAAGCCGCAAGTGATGCTTTGCAACCGCACCAAACGCCACGCGGAACGCGTAACCCGCAAACGCCGACCCAAGCACGAACAACGGTAACCAATAACGTACGTGCGAGTTGCCAATGGTTATAGCGCGAGGATCAGGATTGTCGGCAAACGTCCAACTGCCATAGACGATCACCAGCCACACACCAAGCAACACCTCGTCGACGAAGCGCAAAACCAATACCCGCAACCGCAGGCACGGCAATCCACGGATACAACAGGAACCCATAATAAAATCCGTTTCGCAAAATCCCTTTGAGGTCAAAACCAAACGGGAGAAGCATTTCGTACCACGCCTCGTCTTGCACAACGGCAGCTACAAGTGACGGCGCAGCTTCGGTAGCCTCGGCCTTCACCGTATATCCCGTTGCAAGCGGATGGCCGTACACACCCAAGTGGAGCAGTGCCAAAAAGACGAGCGGCAACGCACAACCAGCAATCCAAGCTGCAACACAATATTTCTCGCGATATGTTTTGGTAACCACAAAGGCAACAACAGCTAACGCCAACACCCAAGGAGCTTCAAATGCGCGAACAATAATCGCAAGGCCAGCGGCTACACCGGAAAAGAAAAATCCAAGCAGACTACGCTGCTTGTACGTTACAAAAAACATCCACGCCGAAAAGATGAGGAGCGAAACAAACGCTATATTATGCATCATGACGCGCGCCGCGTAATACCAAAACGGCGGAGCGCTCATAAGAAGCAAAGAACTCACATCGGCAACAAGCTCATCGCGCGTGAGCCGTCGCAACACATCCCAGAACATAACAATAGCCAACACGGCTAACATCGGCGTTAACAACCGTGCGCCCCAAACGCCAAACCACGTTTGCATCATGCCGGCAAGAACAGGAAAGCCAAGAAAGCTTCCTGGCACAACACAATCGCCAACAACGGCCGTTGAACGAGGATGAACCAGTCCACCGGCAAGAAGCGCCTCATCGTCTTGAATACAAAGTGTTGACGTTGTTGCAACCGTTTCCGCAAAACGTGCGTTCGCAGCTTCATCTGGCGAGGGGAACACGTCGCCCACGCCAAACGTCAGCCACAACGTTGTGGCCGCAAATACGAAGAGCGCAATAATTCGTGCAGCAAGAAAACCCGAGAATTTCACAATGAATAGGTAACGGCAGCAACAAGCGCGAAGAAGAGCGAGATGCCGAGGGTGATTTCACCGACGGCAATAAGCGGAGCCATGTTGAGCGCGATACCAAGGAGTAGTGCAAAGATTGCCAAAAACTGGAGGAACATCTTCGCCTTACCCCATGTATTCGCCATCATCACCTGCCCGCGCCCTTTCGGCCGTGATAGGAACACTACGGCAGGCAGCAAGTCAAGCGCAATTGCCATGAACACAATAATAGGATGGAAGTACTGCAGGGCAATAACGAGCGCAACGGATCCAATGAGGAATTTGTCAGCGACGGGGTCGAAAAAGATCCCCCACGGGGTGATTTTATTGCGAACGCGCGCCAAAGAACCGTCCACAAGATCCGTGAACGCTGCAATGAAAAAGAGCGGCACACCAATCACGTACTCCCCCAAAAACAACAGCCAAAGGACAAAAGGTGTTAAAATCATGCGCAGAATCGTAAGGTGGTTTGGCTGGACGAATTCTGGCACAAATGGCAAAACAAGGTACCTCATGACGTGGTCGTGAGGATAAAGTTTAGCGAACGTTCGCTTTATTGCCATACGATACAATAATAGCATCTATGCGCTCGGTCATCCTCATCTTTGCCTCGCTCTTGCTCACAGGCGTGAATGCACTCGTTGTGCAGTCTCCCCTCCTTGGCGTGCTGACGCTCGTCGCATGGCTCGCGGCCACAAGCGGCCCCTTTGGCGCGTGGGCAAGGTAGAAATCGAGGAGATGAAGTGAAGGGAGAAAACAGCGGGCTTCGGCTTCAGAGACGTTTATGAGAACATCGCAAGCTTTGAAAGTTGTCGGCAGCAGCCTGCCGCGCGTGGACGGGGAAGAAAAGGTGACCGGAAAGGCTCTTTACACCGTGGATATCGAGCTTCCAGGCATGGTGTATGGAAAAATTCTGAGAAGCCCTTTTCCCCACGCTAAGTTGCTCAAAGTGGATGGCGGCAAAGCCGAAAGGCTTCCCGGGGTTGTCGCAGTTTTGACCAGAGAGGACCTCAAAGGGTTAAACTACTATGGCGCCGCCTACAAGGACCAATCGATTGTCGCGGTTGATAAAGTTCGCTACGTGGGCGACCCGGTGGCGGCGGTAGCGGCGATCGATGAGGGTACGGCCGAGGAGGCCTTGAACTTGATCGAGGTGCAGTACGAAGAGCTATCAGCGGTGACAACCATCGATGAGGCTCTGGCTCCCCAGGCCCCTTTGGTGCACGACAGCTCTTCGAGCGGCGGAGAGTTGATGGGTCATCTATATCAAGCGCCGCCGGAATTTCGCGGCACCAATCTTTGCTACCGCTTCAGTTATAGCAAGGGGAATATTGACGAGGGCTTCAAGAAGGCGGATTTCATCTTTGAGGACACCTTCACGTTTCCCCGGGTGCAGCATTTTTCCATGGAGCCCCACGCTACCGTGGCTCAGGTTGAAGGAGACCGGATTACCCTGTGGGCTTCGACCCAGGATCCTTTCACGCTGCGCGAGCATCTGTCCGATATCTTTCGCGTACCGCTCAATAAGGTGCGCATCATTGTGCCCTGGGTCGGTGGGGGCTACGGCGGGAAACTGGCGGTCAAAACGGAACCGCTGGCTGCGGCTTTGTCGTGGAAGGCCCGGCGACCCGTTAAGCTCGTTTTGTCCGTTGAAGAAAGCTTCAAGACCGTCACGCGCCATCCTGCCCGGTACTGTATCAAGACGGGGGTCAGCCGGGATGGGCGCCTGATCGCCAGACAGTGCAAAATCTACATGGAGACAGGAGCCTATGCGGATGCAGGGCCGCGCGTGACGCAGAAAGCCGGGTACCGGGCGCTGGGTCCTTACCGTATTCCTCACGCGAAGACCGAAGCCTTCACGATTTACACTAATACGGTTCCTGCCGGCGCATTCCGCGGTTTCGGCACCCTCCAGGTCACTTGGGCATACGAATCGCAAATGGATATTATTGCCGAGAAGCTGGGGATGGACGCGTTAGAGTTCCGGCTGAAAAATTTGTTGAAAAAGGGAGAAGAGTACACGCCGGGAGATACCCCCGTAGACTGTAATCTCAAAGAGGGATTGCTCCGCGCCGCGAAGGCCATCGGTTGGAACCGGAAGAAGAGCAAGGCCAATACGGGCAGAGGATTGAGCTGCTGCATGAAGGATGGAGGTGGAACCTATAAGGTTGCTGCGGCGGCGGTCAAGATGAACTCCGACGGCAGTATCGTCCTGCTGACCGGAACGGTGGATGTAGGGCAGGGGGCCCGTACGGCTTTGAGCCAGGTGGCGGCTGAAGAGTTGGGGGTGCCGTTGGATCGGGTCGTTGTGGCGCAGTTGGACACGGACGTCACTCCCTACGATGCTGCCACAAATGCCAGCAGCTCCATGGTGGTCATGGGCCTCTCCGTGCAGCGCGCGGCGCAGGATTTGAAGCGGCAGATTCT
>Ga0076186_108_pt1 | contig 16071 bp, 13 predicted proteins | sample RifGroD2_FD_68221 | JGI IMG/M metagenome (GOLD analysis project Ga0076186, IMG submission 68221) | Parcubacteria (Uhrbacteria) bacterium GW2011_GWD2_52_7 | reverse complement strand
TTACGTGCGCGCCTCGTTCAAGCATCTCCTCAACAACAGCGCGATGCCATGGAATTCCTGGCGCTTTAATAACTACGGTTTCGCCGTTGACTACCATGAGTGCGTCTTCGATCTGGTGAAATGCCGGCACGCCCTCAAGACGCTTTTCGTCGGTAACAATAATGCGCGCGTCCGGAAGCTTGCGCCGCAATCCCTCATAGGTCGCGGCGCCCTCTTTGCCGTACCCAAAAATGATGATGGTTTTTCCTGAAAGTTCAGCGAGATGCATAAGCAATAGCCGAGTATTCCTCCGGCATAGCGTGTTCGTCAGACGGCGTCAGCTCTTGTTTAATAAGTGCATCGAGATCCTTCCGATTCGCCAATACATTCTCCACGAACCATTGCATGATCGGCGAGTCGTCATATTCACCTCGGCCTTCAACAAGCGCAAACGCCGCAATCACTTCGTCGGCATCGGCCACGCATTCAAACGGCTTCATGACGCCGCAACCGAGCAAGTCTTGATACAGCGGAAGCAATTCGCTCTTCAAAAGCAAATCCTCGCCAAAAATCTCAACCATCTTTCGGCGCGGAATGAACGCAGCCAAAATAATGAAGACAAAGGCACACTTTGGACATTTTCCGCACCAACGCGTCACTGTTGGCGCACCAGACTGCGAATAATTACGATTGCAGCTCGAAAATATCATGAAATACTTTCCGTTTGCCGCGAATCGCCGAGCGATATCAAGTTCAGAAAACGGACGAAGCAAACTAAAGACGTGCACATTCCTACTTACCGAGGCATGAATATACGCCTGCAGTTCGCGTTCGACTTCAATGCTCTTGCTGTACTGGTGATTGATCGATACACCATCAACCACGACGTTCGGAATATTTGCACTACGTTCGTTTGCAAAAATGACGTCGCGCTTGCCGTGAAGTATGGCAACAATTGAGGTCGCGAGTGAAACATATGCAGTGATCGGCACATGACCGTTCCACGCGCCCTGCTTGTTGAGCTCAAAGAGCTTGGCGTCTAGCTCGCGCTCAATCACCATGAGCGGTTTGCCAACTTCCGCAGCAACCTCGCGAATGCGGGCATGCTTCCCAAGCATCACAAGATCGAACGCTTTGCCAGCCTCACGCAACATCTCAATGGCAACCAACGAGTCCTTCCCCCCGCCAATCGGCAAAAGCGCACCCTCCCCCGCCGTCTCCCCCACTACCCTAGCTTCAATTTCTGCAGGAAAATGAATGTAATCACGAAAATCAAGATTGTTCTTAAAAAAGAATTCTCCAAGACCCATCGTATACAACTTATCCCAAAATACCGCCTCATCCTTAGTAAGTTTTCCCGATGCAACAACAATCTTCGGCGGTAACTTCGCCTTGTAGTAGCTGACGCCACCAATGAGGTGCAGCGCAAACAAGGCACGATCAAGCGCAACGTCAATCCCCTCAGGCAGCACGGCCGGCAACGGAAACTTCACGCGCTCAACAAATTCTTGTTCATCAATCGCGTAAACGAATTGAGCCTCTCCCGTTGTTCGATCAAAACTATACGATTGAAACGTGAACGTTGTAGCCGGCGACTGGATTGGGTTCATACGCTAATGAGTAGTAATGCAAGATCCACCAAGTGACTCAATAATAGCCGTTACTTCATGAATTCCGCTCTGCAGATGTGCATCATCAACACCTTCGACAGTAAGACGGATAAGCGGCTCATTATTCGAAGGACGAACAATGAACCACCAATCTCGACCAAAATCACAACGAATACCATCGAGCTCATTCACTGAACTTGCACGAGCTGCGAATGAAGATTTTAGCGCACTCATAGCAGCGTCTTTATCAGGAACACTGAAGTTGATCTCGCCGCTGTTCGCATATCGTCGCAACGGCCGAACAAAGTCAGCAAACGACTTTCCCGAAGCCTTCCAGGCAAGCAACATGCGAACAAAAGCATAATCAACGGATTCGAGATTCCCAAACTCTGGGAAGAAAAAGTGGCTTGAAACCTCACCAGAAATAACCGCTCCAACCTCGAACATCTTGTGAATGACGAGCGTACGACCGATTGGCGAATCGACCGTCCTACCACCAAGACGCTCGATTTCCTCATACGTCGTCCAGCTCTGGTTTGGGGACGTTATAACAATACCACCCGGATGCTTCTGTAAGGCCTCACTCGCAAAAATGGTAAGTGCAAGGTCGCCACGAAGCGACTGAGCTTCGTTATCAATAAATGCAATGCGATCAGCATCGCCATCAAGTGCAACGCCGAGGTCAAAGTCACCTTTGAGCATTTCCGCTTTTATGTCGGCGAGCGTTTCTTCTTTTGCGGGGTTCGCTTCGTGATTAGGAAAACGAGCATCTGGCTCGGCATACATCTCAACGAGCTGAATACCAAGACGCTCAGCCAACGGACGGATGGTCATGGCGCCCATACCGTTTCCGAAGTCAGCAATAACCTTCGTGCCCCGCAGCGTCTCAACATTTGGCCAATGCATAGCTGCGCTCAAATACTCGTCGAGAACCGAGACCTGACGCACACTGCCTCGCTCCTCACTCAGCCGCGCTTCACGCTCAACAAACTCACGAATATCGCGACCAGAAATCGGTAGCCCCGTTGCATCCGCAAACTTCATACCGTTGTATTCCGGAGGATTGTGAGAAGCGGTCACCATGAGCCCAGCGCCGGCTTTAAGATGACGAACGGCAAAGCAATACATGGACGTTGTCGTCATTCCGATATCAAGCACGTCAGCTCCAGCGTCTCTTGCTCCAGCAATTGCCGAAGCTTGTAATTCTGGACTCGTGGAACGCATATCTCGACCAATGACCACGTTCTTTGCACCAGTCTTCACAACAAGCGCCATCGCAGCTGCGTAAGCAAGCTCCGGAGTTACTTCAGCAAGTAAGCCACGAATATCGTAGGTTCGAAAAATGTGCGGAGCGAAGGTTGATTCCATATTTTGGCCAACTTATGCGGCGAGATTGACAAGAAAATGCTTTGACGTCAGACACAAAAACACGTAGCATAACGATAACAAGAGTAACCTATTGCGGCAATGCCGCGAACCTATGGAACCTATTCTCTTCATTGTTATCGGCGTCCTTGTTCTTGGCGGACTTTGGCTTGTTATCGTCTTTAACGGGCTTATCACCTCACGCAATCGCGTTGACGAGTCGTGGGCAGACATCGAGGTTCAGCTCAAGCGTCGCTACGATCTTATCCCAAATCTCGTCAACACGGTAAAAGGATACGCAAAGCACGAATCCTCAGTCTTCGAAGAAGTCACCAAAGCTCGTTCAAACGCCATGAGCGCCGGCTCAGCCGTTGAACACGCCAAAGCAGAAAATGCACTCTCGCAAACACTCAAGTCGCTCTTCGCGGTCGCTGAAAGCTACCCGGACCTCAAGGCGTCGGGCAATTTCGCTCACTTGCAAAGCGAACTCGTCGATGCTGAAGATAAGATTCAAGCAGCACGTCGCTTTTACAACAGTCAGGTCCGCGACTTTAACACCAAGTTACAGGTCTTCCCAACGAACATGGTCGGCAACATGCTCGGCTTCAAGAAGCGTGACTTCTACGACGCTCCTGAAGTTGCAAACGCAACTCCGGAAGTGAGTTTTTAAGCGCATGAGTAAAGCTTGTAGCTGGTAGCGTATAGCTGGTAGTTTGTAGAGCCCAGTTCCTACAAGCTATACGCTACAAGCTACCAGCTCCAAGCTCCAAGCTCACCCTATGTACAACCAAATTGCCGCCAATAAACGAAAAACCTGGGTGCTTATTATTGCCATGACCGCGGTCATTCTTGGGCTCTCGTGGCTGTTTGGTGTGGTCAATAACGTCGATCCTGCATCGACGGTCATTATTGGAACCATGTTTTCGACGGTCTATGCGCTCATTAGCTATTACGCCAGCGCATCGATCGCGCTTGCTTCAAGTGGAGCAAGGCAAATTCAAAAATCCGACGCACCCGAACTTTGGAATCTCGTCGAAAATCTCTGCATCGCGAATGGCCAACCCATGCCAAAGGTGTACATCATCAACGACGCTAGTCCGAACGCATTTGCGACCGGTCGAGATCCGGAACATGCAGCTATCGCCTTCACCACCGGCCTCGTCCAAATTCTTGATCGCAAAGAACTCGAAGGCGTTGCCGCACACGAGCTTTCGCACATCAAAAACTACGACATCCGTGTCATGACCATCGTCGTCGTTCTAGTGGGTGCCGTTATGCTCATTGCCGATATGCTTTTGCGCGGTGGCCACATCTTTGGCGGACGAGACAACAAGAATGCCGGGGGCGCAGCCGTTGTCCTCCTTATCGTCGGCCTCGTCCTCGCCATCTTGTCGCCGCTTCTCGCACAGCTGATCCAGCTTGCAGTCTCGCGCAGTCGTGAGTACCTTGCCGATGCATCCGCAGCACTCCTCACCCGCTACCCTGCCGGGCTCGCGTCAGCCCTCCAAAAAATCTCAGCAACGCAGCAGCCGCTTGCTCGCGCCAATCACGCCACGGCGCACCTGTTTATCTCAAGCCCATTTGGCACAACGAAAAAGCGCGGATTCTGGCGAGAGCTATTTTCAACCCACCCGCCCGCCGAAGATCGCATCGCGCGACTCATGAACATGGGAGGCTAACATCATATTCTCGAGGCGACTTGGATGAACTCTATGAACGAACTGATTGAAAAATTCACCGGCCACCTCAAAGCCGTTCTTACTCGTGCGCTCGTTTTCGTGGTCGAATCCGGCGGCGAAACCATCTCACCAAGCCACCTTCTTTGGGCGCTCGGTACGGAAGACGGTTCAATTGGCGCAGAAATTTTACGCAAAGCCGGCGTCACACCCGAATCGCTTCGAGCACTTGTTGGCGCTCCCGCAACAAGCACATCGGCAGCATCACCGGCCGCAAATCACGCTACGCCTCTTCTTTCCGAAGACGCCAAGCTGGTCATTGAGAAAGCCGTGCTCGCCGCAGGCATGCATGAGCACCGCTACGTCGGCACCGAACATCTTCTCTACGGACTCATGGAACTCACGCCAGCTGACGTGAGTCACTTCTTGAGTCACGAAAACGTGAACGAAAAAGTCATTGGCGACAATTTATCGACCGTCTTTAAAACAACGGCAAGCTTTCCGGATTTCCCAAAAAACGACATCAAATCCGAAGAACACACCAAAACCTGCGAAGAATGCGGACACGTTCACCCGGCAAATAGCGAAGGTGAACAAGACGAACCAAAATCAACAGCACTTGAATTTTTCACCGACGACCTGACAGCAAAAGAGACAGCGGAAGGCATCGACCCGGTTATTGGTCGCGATCGAGAAATCGAACGCGTCGTCAATATTTTGTCGCGTCGAACAAAAAACAATCCGCTCCTCCTTGGCGAACCTGGCGTAGGAAAAACTGCCGTCGTTGAAGGACTTGCAAAGCGCATTGCTGAAGGCACGGTACCTGAGGCAATCAGCCACTGCCGCGTGCTTCGCCTTGATATGTCAGCACTCGTTGCCGGCACGATGTATCGCGGCGACTTCGAATCGCGTCTCACACAAGTCATGGACGAGGTCCGCGAACACCCCGAGGTCATTCTCTTCATTGACGAATTGCATACGATCATAGGAGCTGGCGCGGCATCAGGGTCGCTCGATGCAGCAAATATGCTCAAACCCGCGCTTGCGCGTGGCGAGATTCGTTGCATCGGCGCAACAACGCAACAGGAATTCAAGAAACACATCGAAAACGACCCAGCGCTCGAACGCCGATTTGCTCCGGTGTTTATTGACGAACCAACCAAAGAACAAACGCTTGCTATTCTTGACGGCCTGAAGAGTCGGTACGAAAAGCATCACAACGTCAGCTATACGCCGGAGGCCATCGCTTGCATCGTTTCCGTCGCCGATCGCCACATGACCGGACGACAGTTCCCCGACAAAGCTATCGATCTCCTCGACGAAGCCGGTGCCGCGGCAAATACCCACAAGCCCGCCGGTAAACGCGCAAAACAACTTCGCGCCCTTGAGACAGAAATTGCTCGCGTTCGCGAAGACAAAGCTCTTGCCGTAGCCGAAGAACGTTTTCCGGACGCATTAGCGCTCAAAGAAGAAGAGGCAACTATTGCCGACGAACTCGAGCGTCTCCAAAAGAAAACACCCGCAAGCGCAAAAACGGTCATTGACGTCGACTTTATTCTTCGCGTCGCGTCGCGCATGACAAACGTTCCCCTTGAGCGTCTTTCTGCCGACGAACACGCTGCGCTACGCGACTTGCACAAGCGCCTTGCGCGACACGTCATAGGACAAGACTCAGCAATTGATCGCGTCTCAGCAGCTATTCGTCGCGCAAAGCTTGGTTTTGGCCGTGCTCATCGTCCGCTTGCCTCGTTCCTGTTTGCTGGACCTTCAGGTGTTGGCAAAACGGAACTTGCCCGAGCCATTGCACACGAGGTGTTTAGCGACCACAAGGCCTTTATCCGACTCGACATGTCTGAGTTCTCGGAAGGCTTCACCATGAGCAAACTCATTGGCGCGCCAGCCGGATATGTTGGCTACCGCGAAAGCGCAAAACTCACCGACGCCTTGCGCGAGCGCCCGCATGCCGTGATTCTCTTTGACGAACTGGAAAAAGCGCACCGCGACGTACAAGCACTCCTTCTGCAAATTCTTGATGAAGGCATGATTACCGATGCAACCGGCCGACAAGTCAGCTTCCGCAATGCCATCGTTGTCATGACGACAAACGCCGGAAAAGAACGATTCGAGCATTCAGCGCTCGGCTTTGGTGAAAACGCAAAAACACCAGAAGCAAGCGATCTTCGTCCATTCCTCGAAGAACACTTCCGAACCGAACTCCTGAATCGTATCGACCACTTGTGCGTCTTCCGCCCGCTTAGCAACACGGACGTCGAGCACATTACGCACAAAGCACTCAACGAACTTATTGAACGCCTGGCAAAAAACAACATCCTTGCAACGTACAGCAAAACACTTCCACAGACGCTCGCAAAATCCGTATCACTCAAACACGGAGCGCGCGACGTCCATCGTGTTATCGAGGAACACGTCGAACGGCTCATTGCCGACGCCATTCTTGAGCAAAAACGCAAAGGAAAAGCACTCGCAATCAGCGCCGATAAAACAGGCAAGATTTCAGTGAAGTAGCAAGAAAAGACGCTTCGGCGTCTTTTCTGATTTTTGCGCTGTGCCGTGCTATAATTTGCACGTATGGCAGCGCAAGCCGCTCTTCCTCAGCGCTCATCATCCGCGGCAATGGCCGCGGAGCTTCGTGCTGATCAAGTTACTGCCCTCCGCCAACGGAACAATATTTCAGTCGGCAACATCCCAATGCAGCCTGCAAGCGACAGCGCCGCACAAGATCAAGCAGACGAATTCCAACGGAGCAGAAACGCAGATCGATACGCGAATAGCATCGGCTCCCCCATGGCCTCGCTCTACGCCAGCCTCGGGGAACAACCAAATCAAGCACAAGAAGCCGCAAATACCAACTTCGAAGAAACGCAACCGCAAGACACAGCCATGGATCAGGAAGCGATGCAGAATTACATCGCCATGCAGTCACAAATCGAAGACAGCGAACAAGCACGCATGCGCTTTCAGTCACTATCGCGAACCCTCAAAGAAAAAGAGAACACTGAGGAGTTCCAAAAAGTGCTTGACGAAGTCAAGAAGTTCGTTCAAAAACGCCAAACAGATCTTGCCGCAAAAGGCGCCTCATTCGTCGACGAAGGCGAACTCCTCGAAATCCTCGATACCGTCGGTGTTGCTATCTCAACATATCAAGCAGTCGTCAGCATCTTTCAAGGGTCAATTCCTGAAGAAGTGAAAAAGAACATGACCATCCCGCCACTCGATTTTTCAAAAAGCACAGCCGACGTCGCAAGCGCAGCAGGAAGCATCATGCAGTTCATGAAATACTTCCTCATGGTCTTTGTGCTCATTCCCTTCGTCATCGCCTTTCAAGTTACCGCCTTTGTCGCATTTTGCGACTGGTTTACCCCGTGCAGTCTACTGTGGGGCGGCGTCTTTGATGCCGTCGGCATGTAATCTCTATGTCTGAACGAACAACATTCATCTTGAAACTGCTCGCTATTCTCGCAGCTACCGGCCTTCTCGGTTTTGCCCTCTATTTCGTCTTCTTTCGCCAAGAAGTACCACAAGCAGACGAAGTTGTTGACGAAGGTACCCAAACGGTCGGCGGACTTCCTTCGTCAGGCCTGGGCGGCGACCGAACAGCCGACAATCAGGACGGCACTTCCCAAGAAGACGACGGTCGACTCCCTCCCTCCGAAGTAGCCGATGGTGGCGCAACATTTACCAATCTTCTCACAAGTTCGCGTATTGTTTCTCCGACCGTAACCGCCACAGGAGCAGTCGCCTACTACGATCCGGCCGATGGACGTTTTTACACGATCGATACCGAAGGAAATGTTGTCGAGCTTTCACGCACCCAATTTCCTCAAGCAGAAAGCGTCGTATTCGCCGATAACGCCACGGCAGCCGTTATAGAATTCCCAGACGGCAGTAATGTCATTTACGACTTTAATGCCGCAAAACAAGTGTCACTCCCCAACCACTGGGAAGAATTTTCGTTTACCGATGATGGTTCGCAAGTGGTTGGAAAGAGCATAGGTTCAGACGAATCGAACCGCGCACTCATCATCACGTCAACCGACGGTTCAGGAACCGAAGTTATCGCAAGTCTTGGCAATAATGACGAAAAAGTTGACGTCAACGTATCACCAAGTAACACCATCGTTGGGTTTTCCCGCACGGGCGGCGTCATGAATGCCTTTGGTCGCCAAGAAATTTACCTCATTGGACTCGACGGTGAAGCAAGTGGCGTGCTTATCGTCGATGGAAGCAGCTTTTCCGGAATTTGGAGCCCAGACGGCGCGCATCTCCTTTATTCAGTCGCAAATCCAAGCGACGATTATCGCGCAGCGCTTTGGTATGTTGATAGTCAAGGCGATCGCAAAGGCGACATTCGCCTGAACATTGGCGTAAAGACGACTGTTGATAAATGCACCTTCGCATCAACCGACACTATTTACTGCGCTGTTCCGCGAGAAATGCCTGCAGGCGGTGGATCAGATAGTTCGAGCATCGACAGTTACGATGATGTGTACAAAATCAGCCTTCCGTCAGGTCGCGCTACGCTCATCGCTATTCCAGCTGCTGATACGCGAATGTATAACCTTCGCACATCTGACGACGCAGGCTCGCTCTACTACACCGACAGCTCAGGACGCCTTAATTACATCCGATTGAAATAGCTATGCGATATTACTGGCATTTCATTACGGGCATTAGCGTCATCGGCGCAATCGTTCTTCTCTTTTTCGTCTTCTCATTGCGAGTAAAGAACGAAATTACTTTTACCGACGATAACGCCATCACACGACCAACGGTCACGTTTGTCGACCCATCACAAGGACCGTCAACCGCAAAAGTAACCATCGTCAACTTTGGCGATTACGAGTGCGAAGGCTGTGCAGGTATGGAGCAGACGCTTGCAACGCTGCGCCAAGATTTTCCAGATGACGTGCGCATCGTTTGGAAAGACATGCCAAACCCCTCACACGCGGAATCACGAAATGCCGCAATTGCCGCTCGCTGCGCAGGAGAACAAGACAAATTCTGGGAATTCCACGATCTCCTCTTCGCGAACCAAAACCAATTAAGTAGCGACCTGTACACACTCATCGCCGAGGAGCTTGAACTTCGCGATCGAGCATTCGCGAGCTGCGTTGAAGAATCGGAAACAGCACCGCTCGTTGATCGCACGTACGAAGAAGGCTTAGCGCTCCAGCTCACCGCAACTCCAACACTTTTCGTCAATAACGAACGCTACACGGGCGAAGTCGATCTCTCAACACTCAAAGCCATCGTCCGCGGCATCATTGCAGCCCCATGAAACGTCTCATCTTTGCCGTCATTATTTCGTTCTTAGCTCTCGTGCCGAGGGCGAGTTTTGCGGCCAGCGCTCCAACGTCGTGTAGCAACGCAACACTCAACGAATACTATTGCACGTGCTCACTCTCAACGACCTCAACTCCGGTCTACGTCACGGCAACGAGCGAAGCAACGTGCGACAGTGCATGTGGCGCAGTAAGCAATGCCGTAGCGTGGACGCTTGAGCAATGCACCATTGGCAGCAGTGGATCGCTTAGCGTTAAGCGCATCAATACATCAACAGTGGGTTCGAGCACTCAAGCAGCTGCAGCACTCACCGAATTAGCGCCAGAAGAAAAGGCCGACCCCATCTACCCTGATCTCAATGTAGATATTCCCGGCCTCGATCCGTCAACAGACTTTGTTGTAAGCAGCGAGGATAGTAAAACGGGATCGAACTTCATCGGGGTTTACATCACCAAAGTGTACAGCTGGCTGATAGGCGCCGGTGCGCTGATTGCCGTTTCCATGATGATGATCGGTGGACTGCAATACGCACTCGCTCGAGGAAAGGCGTCGTACATCGACAAAGCAAAGCATCGAATTTCGAACGCAATCACGGGGCTGATTCTCTTGCTTGCTGCGTACAACATCGCATTCCTCATTAATCCAGAACTCGTCGTCTTCAATTCGCTCGCCGTTCCTTACGTGAAAGGCCTTGAATATTTTCCACCCGACGGTGAAGACACCGATGTTGTTTCAAACGCAACGTTGAACGGCGTAACCGTTCCGCTCAAGGGCGATCACATCACCGCAACATCAGCAACGCTCGACGCCGAAACCCTCACAGCACTCCAAACGGCCGCAGATGCCTTTTACAACGAAAACAAAAAGAACATTGTTATCACTTCAGCAACACGCAATCTCACCAAACAAGCAACGCTCTTTTACACCAACTGCATAAAAACTGGAGGCTCTTGCAGTGTACCCACCTGCAATCCCGCAAGCTCATCGGTGGTAAGCAAATCAGGGAGCCGCTATACGCTTGTTGGCGCACTTGCCGGAAAAACAAATGCCAGTGAAATCGTATCCGGCATGACTACGTCCGCAAGTTACGGAAACTGCCCTCACACATCGGGCATCGCCATTGACGCATGGTGCGATGACGGAGGATCAAACTACGCACACGATCCAAGCTGCCAAGAAAAACTCATTAAAACCATGATCAACGCCGGTTTTTGTCGACTCGGCTCAGAAGTCTGGCACTTCGAACTGAACAGCAAAAAAGTCTCATCCAACTGCCTTCAAAGTAACAACAGCATTTCATACACAACGAAGGCTGGAAAAACATACACGCCCACGTCACAATGCTCAAAATGGGATTTTAAAAACCATACATGCAACCGATGCGCAAGCGCGCTTGATACCTCATGCAACTAACTATCTATGTACGCCTGCACAAAATGCGACGCACAGTCGCTCAAGTGGCTTGGGCGGTGTAACGAATGCGGAAACTGGGGAACGCTGAAGGAGGACGGCGGAGCGTCGTCCTCTTCCGTTTCGCCGGCATCACACGCCAAACCGACCGCTACCCTCAATCTTTCAGCTGCCACGATTACTGCCGCCGAGCACCAAAAAACCGGCATCAGCGAACTCGATCGCGTACTTGGCGGAGGCATCGTTCCTGGATCGGTTACGCTCCTTGCCGGCGAACCTGGCGTTGGAAAATCAACACTCGTCGCCCAACTTGCCGCCGCCGTCTCCCCCGCTGGCCAGCAAAGCACCGCCTACTACGCTTCAGGCGAAGAATCCGAGGGCCAAGTGCTTCTGCGCTTTAAACGCCTCGGATTCGACCCTGCTGCAATTGCTTTTTCGAACGCCGTCGAAGTCGGCGGGATTTTAGCAGCGGCTCGTGAACTGAAGCCTGCCATTGTCATCATCGATTCCATTCAAACGATGCTGCTTGAAAACGCCGAGGCGCTCCCAGGAACGCCTACCGCGGTTCGCGCAGCAACAGCTGAAATCATCTCGTTCGCAAAATCGACCGGCATCGCCGTGCTTATCATTGGACAAGTAACAAAGGACGGGAACGTTGCCGGGCCAAAAACGCTTGAACACCTTGTAGACACCGTTCTCACGCTCGAAGGCGATCCTGACTCATCCTATCGCCTCCTGCGTGCCGCTAAGCATCGATTTGGGAGCACCGAGGAGGTTGGCGTTTTTGAAATGACCGAACGCGGCATGATCGCCGTCGAAAACCCGTCAGCCATGTTCCTGAAAGAACGCGTCCCAGGCCCAGGATCGGTTGTGACCTGCGTCATGGAGGGCAGTCGTCCATTCTTAGTTGAAGCTCGTTGACCGTAGCTTTTTCCCAAATCCCGTCCGACGCACATCCGGTTATGACGCAAGCCGACTGCAAATGCTTTTGGCAATCATCGGCAAACGCGCCGGCATGAAAGTCTATGACCAAGATGTATTCGTAAACGTGGTCGGCGGCATGAAAGTCAAAGAGCCTGCCGTTGACCTTGCCGTTGCAGCCGCGATCATTTCAGCAATAGAAAACATCGCGCTTCCCGAAGACGCGATTCTTCTTGGCGAATTAGGCTTGGGCGGCGAACTCCGTTCAGTCCCATTTCTTGAGCGCAGGCTTAAAGAAGCAGATCGTCTGGGATTAAAAGCCGCCATAACACCAAAGACGCTCCGTCATTTAAGCGAGCTTGCAAAAAAATACCTCAAGTAGCTCGGACGCTAGCCGCAAACTCCGACTGAGATACGAAAAGATGTCCAATTGGACATCTTTTCGATTGCGTCATGATTATTCGAAGTGCACCTCATCGACGTACTGAACCAGACGCTTTTTCAACTTCGGGAATGCGGACAAGTCAGGACTCTGGTCGAGCAGCTCTTTTGAAAAATCTTTCGCAGCGCTCATGAGATCAATGTCGTGCATGGTTCCTAACTTGAACTGCTCAAAGCCCGACTGCTCAGTACCGAAGATGTTTCCGGCACCACGAAGCTGCAAATCTTTTTCAGCCAAATCGAAACCGTCTTGGCTATCGACAACCGCCTGCAAACGCTGACGAGCAACCTCGCCAAGCGTCGTTGACGGGTGTAAGAAACAATAGCTCTGATCCGCACCACGGCCAACGCGACCACGAAGCTGGTGAAGCTGCGCCAAACCAAATCGCTCAGCGCCTTCAATATACATGATTGTTGCATTGGGGACGTCAACGCCAACCTCAACGACCGTCGTTGAAATAAGCATGTCGGCATGACCCTGTGCGAACGCGCGCATGACGTCGTCCTTTTCTTTCGTTTTCATGCGACCGTGCAACATTTCTACGCGATACCCCGCAAATGCACCGGTCGTAAATTCTTTAAACACTTCATTCACCGAATTTACGCCGAGCGCGTCTGACTCTTCAATAAGCGGACATACAACGAAAACTTGATGCCCGGCGTCCATTTCTTTTCGCATGGTGACATACGTATCACGTTCACGACCCGGTTCAACGATCTTGGTCATGATCGGCTTACGACCTGCTGGATGTTCGTTCAAAATCGAACGATCAAGGTCGCCGTAGAGCACGAGCGCAAGCGAACGAGGAATCGGCGTTGCGGTCATCGACAACAGGTGCGGAATACCGTCGGCATTACCTTGCTTATCTTTAAGTGCCTGACGCTGACGCACACCAAAACGGTGCTGCTCGTCAACAACAATGAGCGCAAGACGATCGAACAACACATCTTCGGTGAGCAAAGCGTGCGTACCCACAACCACTTGCGCGGCACCGTTTCGCAGTGCAGCAAGGAGTTGGGCTTTGGTTACTTCTTTTCCTCCAACACGACGCTTTGTTCGCGTGTAGAGGGCAATCGTCAGACGATCACCAAATAAACGCTGGAGCGTTTGTGCATGCTGCTCGGCCAAGATTTCCGTTGGTGCAAGCATCGCTGTCTGCCAGCCCGTCTGCGCGGCGTTCAATGCAACAAGCGCGGCAACAACGGTCTTTCCGCTTCCTACGTCGCCCTCAAGTAGACGATTCATGGGCTCTGGGCGATCCATGTCCTTGATAATGGCCCAAACCGCCTTCTTCTGCGCGCCCGTCAACGGGAACGGCAATGAATCTACCGCTTCTTTCACTGATGACTCATGGAACGGCACGCTTGGCGCCTTTTGCATTTGCAATTCACGACGACTCTTAGCGTGCAAAAGTTGGTGCAAGAAAAACTCGTCAAACTTCAAACGACGAAGCGCGGTATCTTTTGTTTCTTCAGTCTGCGGGAAATGCAGTTCTGCAATAGCCTGCTGCAGACCAAGAAGATCAACCTCACTCAAAATACGATTCGGCATCCATTCCTCTACCTCCTGAAGACAAGCAAGCGCGGCTTCAGCAACCTTGCGGCGCATCTTCTGCGTAAGCGCTCCTGTAAGACGGTAAATAGGGAGTATGCGTCCGGTATGCTTAGTAACCGTCACTTTACCGACGACTTCGTAAACAGGGTTCACCAACGACAAGCCAAACTTATCGTCGACCTTACCCGCCAACGACACGATTTGCCCCGGTTTAATAACCTTCGTGAGAAATCCTTGATGGAACCAAATCGCCTTAATCGTTCCCGTGCCATCTTCAACCAGCGCCTCGGTAACCATCATGCGCCACGACTTCTGGCTGCGACGGTTATTGATCGTTGTAATAGTGCCCTGCACCGTGACTTTGGCACCCGGCTTTGCGTCAGCAATAGCGACAGAATTCGACAAGTCGTCGTACCGGAATGGAAAATCAAAAAGCGCGTCCTGAATCAGGGTGACGCCCAAGCGAGCGAAATCTTTTGCCTTCGCCGCGCCCACGGTAGGAACAGCAGCAATGGAATCGTTTAAATGAATCGACATAGGCAAAAATGCGTTGAATGACGATAGCACAGCTCGTTCGACTTGGGAAGTTTCCGGTCGACCCGGAAGTTTCCCAATCGATCACCTTGCAGGTATTTCCAATCCAAGTCAAGAGGTTATTGACCATCTTCAAGGCAACGGAGACATTTTGATAAGTGTCTCTGCGGCTTCGTCACACATTTCAGCCGTCACGCGCCTTCCGATGGATCTGATCACTCGGGTTCGTCGGAAGATAAAAAAGCTGCGCCCGTGGAAGATTCCACAGGCGCATCGACGGTACGATCCCATCGGATTATTTCTTCCCAGCCGAAAGTCATTCGGCAAATCGACCGGCGGCACAGCCTTCTCGGCCTCGCGCATCACCCGCCGCACGCGCTCCTCAAGCGTCTCTTCGGCCTCAACCTTCTTCAACAGCTCTCGGTCGTTCATGTTTCCTCCCGATTGATCGTTGGCGACGCAGCGTCCCGGCTCGGATACACATGACGAATGCCGATCGGAACGTCAATCAGCGGACGTCTAGCGCGATGTAAGCCGGGTGACCGGGTTTGATTCTCGTGTCGAATATCTTCCACTCCCTTTGAGCAATGAGACCTCTTCGATAATGTCAGCATAGGGAACCCAGCGCCCGAGGTCAACACCATGCAGTTGTAGTTAGCCCATTCGAGTATACAAAAACACCTGCCGTTAAGCAGGTGTTTTTGTGGTGCGCCCGGCACGACTCGAACGTACGACCCTCAGCTCCGCAAGCTGATGCTCTATCCAACTGAGCTACGGGCGCTTACAAGCTCGCTACGTATTTGGCGCCCCGCGGTGTCGCCGGCCTGCGATCCTCCTCAACATACACAGAAGTATGCTTCGTCGGTTCTCGGCCGTCTCCTAGCGGGTCATCCAAATCCGTACGCTCGCCATTCATCATCACGGAATTTCCCCCGCGATGGTCATAATTTATACACCCTTCGCAGGACGTCTGTCAAACTCTCCCCCTCCCGCTCAAGGTTCTCGTAAACATACGGCAAAAGCGTGCGCCGAACCTCGTTTGGGTTCATATCATCCAGATCGATCGACAACATAGGCTGAACCCGGCCATGAAACGAAATATACAGCGCCTTTACCGTTAGCGGCTCGAACGAAATGGAAAAATCACGAATATCCTGAAACCGATAAAACTCATTCCCGAACACAACCCCAGCCGTCGTGATGAACACGGGAATTCGAGCAGGCTTTTTTAAATCGCGCATGATGGTAATGACCGCAAACATGAGCACGATCAAAC
>Ga0076186_103_pt2 | contig 16977 bp, 11 predicted proteins | sample RifGroD2_FD_68221 | JGI IMG/M metagenome (GOLD analysis project Ga0076186, IMG submission 68221) | Parcubacteria (Uhrbacteria) bacterium GW2011_GWD2_52_7 | reverse complement strand
GCATCAGCAACGCCAAAATCTCGCTCAAACAATTCGCGCGTCTGATACAAGTCGCGAACACCGCGAATTGCCGCGCGAGCAATGTCGGCAAACGCCTTTTTAGGAATGCGTTTCGTTTGAAGGGTCGCCGCTGCTGCCTCGATACTCATGGACACGGCGTCCTCAAGCTTGCCTCGGGCAGGCGCGGCCGCTACTTCTACGCGACGAGCAGCCTTGCTGGCGTCAGCATCGGGCACGGGAACAGTCTCCTGGCTTGCTCGCACCACATTCCCGGAAATCACGGGAACTTCTGCAGCCAATTCATGAGACGGCGAAATCTCAGGGAGATTCGCCTCGTCATCTGGCTCCGCAACTTGCATAACAGCAACCGGTTCTTCCACGGGTAGCGCTACATTTGCAACAGCTGGTGCTTCGTCCTGCAACTCCTCTTCTCGCTCAACGATTTCAATACCGCTGCGCATGCCGTCCACATCGTTCAATACCTCTTGGCTCTTTTCACCCGATGCACCAAGTCCACCAATGCTCGGTGGTCGTGAAAAGAACGTAAGCGTTGATTCTCGTGTTTTGCTTCCGTCAAAATACGCCTTAATCAAAAAGCCCATGCGCTTCACAAGTACATCGGAAAACTCAAGCGCATGCTTTTCGGCTAGTTCGCCAGCAAGACGATCTGGCGTAATGCGCGTCTTCCCTACCCGCTTTTGCGGATAGTCCTCAACGCGTTTCCCCCACTTCACAATATGCTCAGGAACCCCCTCAATAAAATCACGAAGCGGATACAACCTATACCCAGCAACATCCGCAGCAATTTCATTCGCTACCTTCTCTTCAACGCCAAAGGCCTGCGCAATAAGCGCAGGCATCTGATCGAGCGGCAGCTGATCATCGAGCACGGCGTCGGTGAGGTCGAGGAGTTCTTCAACTCGCGCTACATCAAGCCTTCGCGACTCAAGAGTTGCCTGTAAATGACCAAACGAATCGCTGTCGAGAAGAAAACTTCTGACTGAAGCGATACGCATGAGTTCCTCCAGAGATGGCATAAGATCTAAAATCTCGCATAACGCGAAGCCATGGCATAGGCACGCTCCAGACTTGCAATGCGATCAGCTTCCGCTCCCGTTGCCGAAGCTCCAATACGACCCCGTTCCGCCTTGATCGCATTTTCCATGCTCTTGAGAGATTGCTTGGTGCGTTCGCGCTCCTCTCCTTTTTGCGTAACAAGTTTTTCACCCATCTCTTTCACCTGATCCGGCTTAACCGTCTCGGTAACAACCCTACTTACTTCATTTGATCGAGCCCCATCTGGCAACGATCCACTAAAATGACGTACATTCTCAGGGTTTGATTTCATGAGCTGCTCGAAGCGTGCACGCTGGTAAGCAAACTCCGGCGAACCGGCAGGCGGCGTAACTCCAAACACCGAAGACGCCGAGTGGCCGGCATTCAATAGCCCCTCATCAATCTTAGCGGCGGTCTGCACTGAAACACTGCCAGGTTTAATGTTCTTGACCGCCTGCTTGATAGCTTCCTGCGCCTCTGGTGTCGACATTGGATTAGCGGTAGTAGCAGGACCGCCAAAATTGAATTTCGCCGCATACTCAAGTTCCGATGCCATCGCAGCATTCTTCGCATCGGCATCAGGATCACCAACTACAGGCGGCTTTAATGCCTCAACATTAACCGGCCTCGGTCTACGTATATAACTGCCGTCCGACGTCTCTTCGATAATCTCATCGGCACCACGCCATTTCTGATTAGCCGCCTTCTTCTGACCAGGCATCAATTTTCCTCCCCTCATGTCCGCACCAATCGTAACATTGTTGCCATCCTTGTCCTCACGATATTCGTAAGCATTCAAAACTTCCATCGTATCGGCATCCTTAATTGCTTCGTCGCCAATCAAGCGAGCCGTACTGGTATTCAACTTATTCTCTTTATTCAAGTCGTCCAAGTACTTCTTCTGAGCATCTTGCTTCTTCTTCTTGGCCACTTCTGGAGAATCGCTCGGGCTCACATTTTCCCCTTGAATCAAATTGAGATGCTTCAACTTGGTACCCATAAATGCAGCCTTGCCCGTGTCATCCAACCAATTGTCTTTATCACCGTCAACCCGCTTAATAACCTTGCCCATGAGCTGATCGTATTTGGCTTCACCCAGATTCTTCTTTGCGCGATCTTGAGCCCTTTTGTCTGTTGCTAACTTGGCAAAAATAGCCTGCTGCTTTTCAACTGGAAGCTTCCTGAACATGTCACCGCCATCAGCGGCCTCATTAACAAGCATGTCCAATTGTTCGGACGGTATATCTTTAACTGCATCTTGCCCCTTCTTACGGACCTCCTCTTGATTTTTCTTATCCATCTTCATCAACGCCGCACTCCCAGAAGCAATAGCACCACTCGCCAAGCCTCCAAAAACGGGAATTTTTGAGGCGCCTCGTGCTGTCTTAAGGCCGAACTCCTTACCCGCAGCACCTGCAAAACCCTTTCCAAGACCAGTGAGCGAACCATAATTCGTCCCACCTGCACGATCGAGGAGTCTTCCCCCTCCGCGGTTCACGAGTGCACCCGGCATCTTGGCAGCACCGGTCACAATCTTCTTCCCCATGTCCTCGCTAATGTACTTACTCATCGGTCCGCCAATGGCCGCGGCTGACGAAGACGCAAGTTGCATGCCTACAATAAGGAGGAGCAGGGCGACGAAGGTGCCAAGCAAACTGTCGAGACTAAAGTTTTCAAGTGCAAGACCGTATTCACCGTCTTCTTCCGGCAACGGAAAATCTTGCGTAACCGCAAGGTTACTGCCCGACGATGCCGCAAGCGCAAGCCACAAGAAGGAGCGGCCCCATAATGAGCGCGCCAGAAAACTTCTTCCACCACTCGCCGTAATATCCAGCCGATGCCTTAAACATGTCACCAACACCACTCAAGAAAAATGCGATCGGCGACATGATGATAAGTACCCACAGCATGACGATGCGCCAAATGTACATGAGCGCCAACAGGAGTAGCACCGCAAAAATCGCAAGGTAAAGCGCAAGCTGCAAATACGCCGATCCAAGATAAGCGTACGCTTCAATACCCGTTCCGGCCTCGTTCACCTTATCAATAAACTCATTACTAAATTCACCGAACTGCGACAAGCCAAGCATCTGCGCGAAGTTTCCGGCGGCAATGTCGATGATGGCGTTCACGAACGTAAACATGACCACCTGACTCACATCGATAAAGAGTCCACAGATCGTGCGGCTGAAGTTCACTAAAATGACGCCGATGAAAAGTTTAGGCAGCTGCTGCGTCCAGTTGGCCTTGTGATAGCCAACGATCGTCTGCATGGCAATAACAATAAGAATGACGACCACGCCCATGTTGACGACGTCGCGCACAAGCGACCAGCCTAAGTCGACAATATCAGCAGAAGAAAAGCCGTTGTACCCGAGAATCGGAACAATGATCATTTCAATAATCAACAACATGAGCTTACCAATCACGGCAGCGATGTTGTTAATGATTCCAGCGAGAAGCAGTGCGGTTGAGTCGAACGGATTGAGAACGAATCGATCAAGGGAAATTGCGTGAGCCCATCGCGGCAACGTCAAAAGCGTTGCTACAACAGCAACACCAACCGACGATCGATGCTTGTGCAACCATCCAAATACCTTTCTCGCGAACTCAACGAGCTTTCGCATAACACTCGTAGTATATCACGACGTGCTAAACTCAATTCATGGATAATAGAGACGCCGCAATCGCCCTTGCGAACTTTGCAAGATTCGGATCACGCACGCTTACAAAGCTGCGTGCATTTTTCGCGACACCGCTTGATCTGTGGAACGCATCGGCCTCGCAACTACGTGAAATCGGCCTTTCCGAAAACGGCATTAACGCCTTTGCAGCATTCCGATCAACCTACCGTGCGGATGTTGTGCAGCAACAACTCACCGCAAACGATATTCACGTCGTTACTATCGACGACGACAACTATCCGCAGCTCCTGCGCCAAATAGCCGACCCTCCCATGACGCTCTTTGTGCGAGGCGACTTCACCCGACTTCAAAACCTCCCCCACGTCGCTATTATTGGATCGCGTCATTGCACCGACTACGGCCGCCAAGTTACCAAGCTGTTTGCACGGCGTCTTGCTCAAGCTGGCGTAGTTGTCGTGAGCGGACTTGCGTACGGCGTTGACGAAGCAGCGCACCGAACCACGCTTGACGTGAATGGATTCACACTCGCCGTTCTGGCGTCTGGCATGCTTGGCGTCGACAATTATCGTCAGCAAGAGCTCATTAACGCGATTATCGAAAAACGCGGAGTCATCATAAGCGAGTTCCCGCTCACCGCATCACCGCGCAAGCAGCACTTCCCCATGCGCAATCGTATAGTGGCGGGAATTGCGCAAGCGACGTTGGTGGTTGAAGCGGCAGAGAAATCGGGCTCGCTTATCACCGCTCGTCTTGCCGTGGAGGCGAACCGGGACGTATTTGCTGTACCTGGGCCCATTACCTCCCCCACATCTGCGGGAGCGAATCGGTACATCCAAGACGGAGCACACGTCGCACTTTCGCCTGACGACATTTTGCAAGTACTCGGCCTCGGCCAAGCGCCAACACGCGAACGCGTTGTGCAAGCAGCCAGTCTCCCACAAGAACACGCAACCGTTGTTCACGCCCTGCATGCAGCACCACTCCATATCGACGAAATCGTACGAACAACCGGGCTTCCGGCCTCAGCAGTGAACGCCGCACTTACCTCGCTTGAACTTCAAGAAATACTCCAACCGCTCGGTGGCATGCGCTATGCACTTTGCGTTCAGGTAGAATAGGTCAAAATGAGTCCCAGGCGAGTCCGCTTCGGACAGCCGCAGGCAAAATCTCATTTTGCCGTCGCGGCGTTTCCGAACCCGGACGCAGCCGGGACTCACTTTGACCTATTCCTCACGGTCGGCTATTGTCAGCCCGAAATTATGGCTAAGCTCCTCATCGTCGAGTCTCCGACGAAAGCAAAAACAATCACAAAATTCCTCGGGAGAGACTACCGAGTTCTGTCCTCGTTTGGCCACATCCGCGATCTTCCAAAGCGCAAGATGGGCGTTGACGTCGAACACGGTTTTCACCCAACGTACGAGGTTCCTGCCGACAAAAAGGCAAAGGTGAAAGACCTTAAGGACGCCGCAAAAGCCGCGGATGACATCTACCTTGCGACTGACGAAGACCGCGAAGGAGAGGCTATTGCCTGGCACATCGCCGAAGTACTTGGTCTCGACGAGAAAACAGCAAAGCGCATCACGTTCCACGAAATCACCAAACGCGCGATCGAAGGCGCGCTTGAGCATGCGCGCACGATCGACATGCGACTTGTGGATGCCCAGCAAACACGACGCATCCTGGATCGTCTTGTGGGTTACGAACTTTCCCCGCTGTTGTGGCGAAAGGTTCAGCGCGGGCTTTCGGCAGGTCGTGTGCAATCTGTTGCCGTGCGCCTTGTTGTTGAGCGCGAGCGCGAACGTTTGGCGTTCAATAAAGACGAGTACTGGACGATTGAGGCGCAACTTGAAAAAGCTGGAGCGCCAATTGAGGCCAAGCTTACGCACGTCGGCGACAAAAAGCTCGACAAACTCGACATCAAAACTGAGGCCGATGCAGACGCAATCGTTAGCAGCGTGTCGGGCGCAAACTTCGTCGTAACGTCGATCGAAGAAAAAGAGGCTACGCGAAAGGCGCCAACGCCGCTCACCACGTCCACGCTCCAACAGGAGTCGTACAACCGCCTTGGCATGAGCGCCAAGCAAACAATGACGCTCGCGCAAAAGCTCTACGAAACCGGTCGCATCACCTACATGCGTACCGACTCCATGAACCTTGCCGATCAGTTCACGGATGCAACGCAAGCGTTCATTGCAAGCGAATTCGGCGCACCATTCGCCAAAGGACCAGTCCATTACAAAACATCAAAAAAGGGCGCGCAGGAAGCACACGAAGCCATTCGACCAACCGACGTCACCGCTACACCAGCGTCGCTCAAAGGCACGCTCGAGGCCGGCCAATGGAAACTGTACGATCTTATTTGGCGTCGCACCGTTGCCTCGCAGCTTCCTCCAGCCAAAATCCAGCGAACCGCCATTGATTTTGACGCCGCAAATCACACGTTCCGCGCAAACGGAAGCACGGTAGTGTTTGAAGGTTTCATGAAAGTGTGGCAAGCAGCTGAGGATAAAATTCTCCCCGCACTCACGAAGGGCGACAACGTCGGCAAAGCAAAGGCCGTGACGCCAACGCAACACTTCACTGAACCACCAGCACGCTTTAGCGACGCGACGCTCATCAAAACGCTCGAAGAATACGGCATCGGACGCCCGTCAACGTACGCCCCGACGCTCGCAACCATCGAAGCACGACAATACGTCTTGCGTGACGACAACAAAAAACTGTACCCGTCAGACATCGCCATGATCGTTACCGATCTGCTCGTTGAACACTTCCCCGAAATTGTCGACTACGAATTCACGGCACAAATGGAGCACAAGCTCGACGAAATCGCCGAAGGTTCGCATGATTGGCAGATGGTCATGACGTCGTTCTACGGACCGTTCCACGAAAAGATACAGGAGAAGACAACGGACATCTCGCGTTCAGACGTCATGAAGGAGCGACGTCTTGGCACCGATCCAAAGAGCGGTAAAGAGGTGATTGTTCGTACGGGACGCTTTGGTCCGTATGTGCAGCTCGGCGAACCATCTGACGCCGAACCAAAGCCGCGCCGTGCGTCGCTTGCCAAAGAGCAAATGATGGACACAGTTACCATTGAGGACGCCATGAAGCTTTTAGCACTTCCCCGTACGGTCGGTGTACATCCGAACGGAAACGAAATCATCGCAGCCCTTGGCCGCTTTGGTCCGTATCTCAAGTGTGGCGATGTGAATATTTCACTTCCGCCGGAAGATCATCCGGCAACCATCACGCTTGAACGCGCCGTGCATATTTGCACCGAAGGCGTCGAAAAGAAATTAAAGATGATGGAACCGATCGCTGAACTCGGCGTCGATCCGGAGACCAAAGGCAAAGTCGTGGTGAAAGACGGCCGCTTTGGACCCTACATCACCGACGGAAAAACCAACGTCACTATTCCCAAAACAAAAGATCCGAAAGAAGTTACGTTCGACGAAGCCGTCGCCATGCTCGCAAAAAAGCGCAGCTCCCCCAAGCGCGCATGGAAAGGACGTAAAAAGTCAGCAGCAAGCGAAGAGTAATGCGCAAAAGACCTCTCAATCCGAGAGGTCTTTTGTTATGTTTCGTTTATGATTTTCGTTCAAGCGTCGCAATGAGCGCGTCGACGTCAGACTGAATGCGCTGCTGAGAAACACGCGCAGCAGCCTCGCCGCCAACACTCGCCATAAGCGTTGCGTCGTCGACGCTTCCTGTTGCCGGCTCCACGCCCGCCTTATCGCCAAGCGTACGCAATGCCTCAGACAGTGGAGTTTGACGTGCATTCGCCTGACGAGTCCATTCCTCGGCAAAACCGCGTCTGAATGCTTCGAATACGCGAGCAACTACATTCAAGTCTCTTCGTTCTCGCATGGTCTCACCAAACGTATCCGTAAATTGTTTTGCATCACGTTCGCGAACAAATGCACTGCCTCGAGCCTGGAGTGATGGTTGCACTTCACGTGATGCGCGCTCAATAGCTTGCGCGACCTCGCGATCACGTTCCTCGCGATCGGCGGCCACGTTCGCTTCGTACGCCGCTCGCGCCTTGGTAAGACGCTCTTGCATGGCGCGCTTTTCCGCTTGTGGTTTTGACGAGGCATCAATGCTTCGCGCAAGTCGCTCAAACGCCTCTTTGTTCGCCATCTCGCGACGTTCAAGCGCAGCTTCTGGTGAACGCTGCGAAACTTCGAGCGCTGCAGCTCGCTTCACCGCACCTTCAAGTACACGACGTTCTGCGGCACTGACGCCAGCTACACGATCCGTTACACCACGGAATGCCGAGAATCCAAAAATGCGTCCCATGGTAGCAATCGCGCCGCCAGCTGCTTGAGCTTGCTGGCCAAGCTGTGCTTCACGAACTGGTTCTTTTTCTTTTTTACCGAACAATCGTTCGCGCATGCGGCCAAACCATCCCACCGTTTGCGTTGCCAAACGTGAGGTGTTCTCGGCGGCATTCATTGGCGCGTCCTCGGTCTCGTCATCATCGTCCACCAGTCTGAAACGCGAAGCTCGATCCTGCTCAAAGTATCGTTCAGGCGAAAGCGACGAAACGTTCTTCACCGCTTCAGTTGCGCGGCGAGGTTTTTCGACAGGAGCGGCTTGCACTGGCTGAGGCACGGCCTCAACAGAAGGCGACACAACAGCCGGCTTCACTTCAGGAGACGGCCTTGTTACCGACGACACGCGAGGAGGAACAACGGCTTCGACCGGCGCAGGAACAGCGGCAACAGACGGCGGTGCACGACGCACGGGCATAACAGGAGCTTGCGACGCAGCGGTACGACGCTCCTCACTAAAACGAGCTTCTGGTTCGGTGCTACCCGTTTGAGCTGCGACCTGTTCTGCGGTAGCGGCAACTGGCGTCTCAGCTCGTGGAATTACTGCGGCAGATTCAACTGACGACGCTGGATTGACTCGAGCAATCATGCTCCGCAAGTCCTCAATGTCTCGGAATGCACTGACGATCTTGAAGAGCTCGATGTCCTTAAGATGTTCACGCTTCGGCAGTACACCCGTCTTGAGCATTCTTGCGATAGCTGTTTTACGAGATCCAACGTCGCCGTTCGCAAACCATGGCTCCCATAAGAAATCACCCGAAAGGAGCGTAAGAATTTCGGTGCGATGGTCTGCGATAGCTTTTTCACGACGCGATACGTCGGGCACTGAATCGATGCGCACTTCAACGACGCCCGATATCTCCGCCGCGCCTGCCTCAGCTGCATTACTCTCTTTGACAACTACCGTCGACGCATCTCCCGAAGCCTCTTGCACCTCGCCCGTCGTCTGCACAGACTCATGACCAGCCTGCTCTGCCAGATTCATTTCTTGTTCCTCGGCCGATGTGTCCTCTCCAGCCTGTGAACGCGCTGCCATGCGTTTTGCCTTAGCAAGCGATTGACGAAGTTCTACCAAACGTCGAGCCGACGTCTGCACCGATCGCGCCCAGTACGGAACGGTTTTATCTTTAAGTGTAATGATGTCGTCAACACTCTTTATGGCGTCTTCCGAAAGCAACGCCCGACGATCAGCCTCGGTAACACCATCACGCCACAAATCAGCGGCAACAATGCGGTTGAATTGCTTTTCAATTAAATCTTCAAGGCGAGCAATACGCGCCTCATGGCTCATGCCCTCAAACTGAACTTTTGGCGCAACAAGATCAAGCAAACCCCGCTTATCAAGATACTCGCGGAACGGACCGATATTTCCACGGAACACAGCGATATCCTTCACCGCACGTTTAAAGTCACGGGTACGCAATCGTCCCTCTATTTCCTCGCGCACGATTTGACGACGAGCATCTACCGATACTTCACGCCAAATCGACTCGTTACCTACAATGTCTTCAAGCATCTTCTCGGCAGGATCCTCGCCATACGGTGTCTCTTCCTGCTTGACTCGACGGAACAACGTATCCAATTCTCCTTCTACCGCCTTTAATTGTGCACGAACTGCAGCTGCACCATCCGTTACGTCCTCTGGAGCTTGAATATCTATCAAAAACTTCAAACTACTTACAAACAGTTCGACGAGCTTTTGGAACTTCTCGTCAACACGCGCGATGTCCTGAAGTGACAATGACTCATCTGTCTGAGCTTTAAATACTTCCAGCTCTTGCGTAATCGGCGCAATCTGGCTTGGCAATTCGTTGATGGCTTGTTCGCATCGATCGGCTCGTTCTTGCTTCAAGCGAGCGGCGTTTTCAAGAAAAACAGCACCAGCCTCCTCGTCTTTCGTGTAATCGACAATTCGATCTATGGTAGGTTCATTGCGAGCAAAGTCACGAAGCAAATCCCATCGATCTTTTTCTGCAACTTCTGGCTTCCAAATGCGATCGTTGGTAATAAGCTCAATCGCAGACATTGGCCTCACTTTCTTTTCACGCTCCTTGGCGCGCTCTTGATCGCGAGCCTCAAGCACACCCTTATACACAGGCGCAAGTTCATCAAGACGCTTTGTCACCCCTTCAAGCGCTCTCGCATTTAGGAAATACTGCTCAAGTTCCGCAAACGTCATGCCTTCACGAACATATTTCTCGACGATACCCCAACGACCCTTTGCGTTTGCTTGACCCTCGTATTCAGGTTTCCAGGTATTGCGAGCATTCACCATGCCACGAACGAGACGATCGGCTCTATCCGACTCGCTTTCCGGTGGCAGAGATTCATACAACGTTTGCGCCTGCTGTTGAACGCGAACTCCGTAGCCCTCTATTTCCTGCCACTTGGTACGGATCGCTCCTGTATCACCATCGTAAAAATCACCCTCAACTCGCGCCCAATTACTTCCCGTCCGATGAATAACACCAAGAATACCCTCAATACGGCTTCGCAATTGATCGGGCCTCATTTGCTCCCGCTCTGTTTCAAGCTGCTTCAGCGATTCTTCAATGCTTTCAAGCGTCTTTTTCGCCTCGTTCGCAAGATTCACAAGCCTTGCTTCCGACGCTTCGTCAATGCGACGGACAGTCTCGGCTTGCGGCTCGTCCTCCGGAGCGTCGGTCAATTTTTCGGCCTCGGCAAGCGTGCGCTCGTGCTGCGTTTTAATATCAAAGAGCTGCGTTTCTACAAGCGCCATCATTGCTCGTTCCCTTTCCGAGACTTCGCCCCGTTCAATGATTACTTTGGACGCTTCCCAATTGACCCCAATATCGTCCCAAGCTTTTTCAAATGCCTCCAAAGCCTCAAGTGCGTCAGCACGACTTACGTGCCCCTTACGGATATCGCCGCGAAGATTGCCATAATCACCCAAAACTTTTCGCAATTCTTTTTGAAATTCCTGAACAATTTTCGTTGCAGCTCCTTCTTCGGGAGCCGCTTCCTGTTTCTTGGCTGCCGCCTTCTCAGGTAGCGGCGCAACTGGCGCTCCGCCCGTCACCTGTTCAAGCGCATCGTTATAACGGCGACGCAAGTCTGCGATTACTTTTTGTTGAGCAGTGAGCGCATCACCATAATTTCCAACTTCACGCTCAAGACTACCAATCATGGCATCGAGATTGCTTAGCTTATTCTGTTCGTCAGCTTTAAGCGTCTTTTTCTTACCAAGAAGACGCTCAATTTTCGACAATACGCCATCAACGCTATTAATCCCTCCATCAAGCTGTGAACGCACTTTATCAAGACGATCTTCGAGGGATGGATCGGTATGTTGCCCCTGTTGCTTCTTCATAATCGACGTTAAACGCCCACGCGAAGCTCTTTCGCGATATTTGCCAATTCTTGTGAAAATTGTTGATCAATCTCGGCACGCTTTGCTGCGTGTTCTTCCATAATCTTTCGCACTTGTCGCAATGCATCGCTTTCGCGCTCAACTTTGCGATCCAAACCGAACTCGAGCAGCTCTTGCAGTTTTGCGAGCTGATCAATGCGGAGGTAAGGAATCACGGTCGCCCATGCGACCTTTTCGTCATCGGTAAATGACGAAGCGACGAGTGATTTTGCGAGTGAATCGCCAAGCTGACGGGCATCCGCAATAAGCGACTGCGCGTCAACTTGCTGAGTTTGATCCTTCATACCTTCAAGTATACATGATTTCCTGATGAATTCGCTGCGTTGACGCACAGGTTTGAACACGGTACTTTGAACATCAAGTCATTCGATCGTCTATGGAGGTTCCCGCCTTTCAAGAACTCAAACTCGCACTCGATGAACGCTACACGCCAGCCGACGTGGAGTTACTTGAACGCGTATACGATTTTGCAAAAATGGCGCACGAAGGACAGTCGCGTGCTACAGGTGAACCGTATTTCGTCCACAGCTTCGCCGTTGCCATGAAGCTTGCATCACTTAAACTTCCAAGCGAAGTCATCGCCTCGGGGCTGCTTCACGACGTTCCGGAAGATACCGAGCACACGCTCGAGGAAGTAGAGGCAACATTTGGCGCGGATATTGCGCACATGGTTGGCGCAATTACCAAACTTGGACACCTCAAATATCGCGGCGAAGAACGCTACATCGAAAATCTCCGCAAAATGTTCGTCGCCATGGCCGAGGACGTTCGCGTGGTATTCATCAAATTCGCGGACCGTATGCACAACATGGAAACGCTTTACGCGCTTCCTGAGCACAAACGGCTCCGCATCGCACGCGAAGTCATGGAAATCTACGCACCAATCGCCAATCGTCTTGGCATGGGTGAATACCGCGGTTTGTTTGAAGACTATGCATTTAAATACTTAGAACCAAAAGAATACAGCTGGACAAAGCATCTTCTTGAGGAACGCGTAAAAAAGTTTGGCCCAGCGCTTGATCGTGCCATGAAGGCCATTGGCGGTGAATTAGAACGCAACAACATCAAGCTCATCGATATTCACGGACGCGTCAAACACTGCTACAGCCTGTTCAAAAAGCTCGCCAAGTATCGCAACGACATGAGCAAGGTGTACGACATCGTTGCCATGCGTATTATCGTCAAAGATATTTCGGACTGTTATGCCGTGCTTGGCATTCTGCACGGCCTGTACACGCCGCTTCCGGGCCGTATTAAGGACTACATCGCTCAACCAAAACCCAACGGCTACCAATCACTTCACACGACCGTGTTTGACGAAACCGGCTCTATTCTCGAGTTCCAAATTCGTACGCTCGCCATGCACGAAGAGAGCGAATACGGTGTTGCGGCGCACTGGCGCTACAAAGAAGGTGCCACGGCCGCTGAGCGCAACGTGAAGTGGATGGAGGAACTCGCTCGTATCCAAAAGGAACTTTCGACGAGCGATTTCATGGCGCATCTTAACGAGCTGAAGCTCGACATGTTCCATGATCGTATTTTCGTCTTTACACCAAAAGGCGATGTTATCGATCTTCCTGAAGACTCCACACCAATCGATCTCGCGTATTTTATTCACTCGGAGATTGGCAACAAAGCTTCGCAAGCTCGCGTAAACGGCGAAATCGCACCACTCGATCGCGCACTCAAGAGTGGCGACATGTGCGAAATTATCGTCGACAAAAATCGCAAAGGCCCAAGCGGTGACTGGATCAAATTCGTCAAAACGCGCCACGCACGCGAGAAAATCAAAGACGCACTACGCAACCAACGCGGCAACATTCTTTCGGCGCTCATCCGAAGGGTTCGGTAAAGGTCGTCATGCTACAATTCACCTACTCCCCTGCCAGACTCCCCATCTTACTTTTTACGTAAGCGACCTATGCTCACCAAAGAAGAGATGGTTCAGTTCCGTGAAGAAATGCGTTCAGCTATTCGTGAGGAAGTTCCAACAATGATTCGTGCAGAAATCCGCGAAGAGATGAAAGATATCGTTCGACGTAATGAACTCGAGAAGATGTTCATCGAGCACGGACGTCGTATTACCGAAGATGTCGTCGAGATGGTCGGTGACATGATCGATGACAACATCGTTCCACAAATCCAAGAACTCCGAAACGACATCGCCTCCATCAAACGCGGACACTGGCAATTGGCATGACAAAAAAACACCGACCATTGCTGGTCGGTGTTTTTTATTATGAGGTAAGTCGCTCGATGAGCGAGCGCAGGTCGTCTTTTGAGTAGAAATGGATGGCGACTTTACCGATGCCGTTTTGCATATCGATCGCAACTTTTGTTCCCAACTTTTCGCGCAATTGCGCCTCGATTGCTGCAATGTTCGGATCTTTGTCGGGACGCAATTTTCTTGATCGCGATCCAGCCTTCGCCTCAGCCGTACGCACCGTCATGCCGCCTTCGAGCATTTGCGTGAACAAGTCACGGCGTGCGTGATGGTCTGGCTCGGCGAGGAGTGTTCGTGCGTGACTCTTGCTAATGCGACCCATCATGAGCGCATCCAAAATATCGTCATCAAGTTCAAGCAGGCGCATCATGTTCGCAACCTGCGAACGACTCTTCCCTACGCGACCAGAAACAGCCTCCTGGGTAAGACCAAAATTTTCAATAAGCGACTTGTAGGCTCGCGCTTCTTCAACGGCGTTAAGATCGGCGCGCTGAATGTTTTCGATAAGCGCCAATTCGAGCTTCTGCTGTTCGTCCGCCTCGCGAACAATCACCGGGACTTTGTTAAGACCAACAGCGCGAGCGCTTCGCAAACGTCGTTCACCAGCAATAAGCTCGTATTTGCCTCCGCCTAAATCCGTAACAACGAGTGGTTGCAAAATGCCGTGCTCTTGAATGCTCGCCTTCAAATCCGACAGCTCCTCTTCCGCAAAATGCGTACGCGGCTGGTGCGGATTTTCAACAATAGCCGACGGCGAAATTTCGTGAATACGCAATCCTTCGTCATGAACGACGTCGGGTGCTGCGATGGGTTGTTGCAAAACCGGGGCCTGTTGCGGCAACGGCTGCTGAGGAAGAAGTGACCCAAGGCCACGTCCCAGTCCTCCTTTGGGTTTCTGCATATACCTAGGTCGTCATTGCCGCTTCTTCGCGCAGCAAAAATTCACGCGCAAGACGTTCGTACGCCTTTGCCGCTTTTGATTCAGGATCGTAGTGCAAGATGGTTTTTCCAAAGCTTGGCGCTTCGGCCAGTCGCACGCTTCGCGGAATGACCGAACGGAAAATCTTTGCTGGGAAATGACGATACAGCTCTTGAAGCACCTGGTTCGACAAGTTCTGGCGAGGATCGAACATCGTAATAACCGCGCCCATGATTTCAAGCGATGGCTTTACATTCGCCTTCACGAGATTCACGGTGTTCATGAGCTGAGTAAGACCTTCGAGTGCGTAATACTCCGCCTGAACCGGAATGAGCACACTATCGCTTGCAACCAATCCGTTGATGGTTAACAAACCAAGCGTTGGCGGATTGTCGATAATAATGTAATCGTAATCGTTGCGCACCGAAAGCAGCGCCTTCTCGAGTTTGCGTTCACGATTAAATTCGTTAACAAGCTCAATAGCAGCACCGGCCAAATCAGATCCACCCGGCAAGAGCGCCAATCCTTCGTGCGGCGTATTCACCAAAAGCTCGCGAACGTCTTGGGCACCGGAAATTGCCTCGTACGTTCCAACAAGCTCGTCGGGCGAATGACCGAGCCCACTTGTTGCGTTGCCTTGAGGATCAAGATCGACAAGCAATACGTACTTTCCCAAGTGCGCTAAATACGCGGCGAGGTTGACTGACGTCGTCGTCTTCCCCACGCCGCCTTTCTGGTTTACCACCGAAACAATGTGAGCCATAAGATTGACGCAAGTATAGCAGGGTCGGCGAAGCAGGACGAGGTGATTTATCCATGCGAACAAGGGACGAACAGAAAAAGCGAAAAAGTATACAGAACAAAAAATCCCAGCCAAGTGGCTGGGATTTTTTGGTTGCGGGGGTCGGATTTGAACCGACGACCTTCGGGTTATGAGCCCGACGAGCTGCCTGGCTGCTCTACCCCGCGGCAAAAGAATGCACGATTTTTCGAAAGACGTCAAGTTAGGAACGCACGTCAACTCCGCTAAGCAAAAATGAGTTTAATGAGAAAACGGCGCCCTCAAGCAGATCCGTGCGTTGATCCACGAGGGCGCCGTAAGTCTTACTGCGGAATGGTCACCACGAGCCCGCAACCGTCGCTGCTCGGGTCATCGGCGACGCGAACGTCGATCGAGTTCCCGTTGAACATCGCCGCAGCCGTGCCCATGATCGTACCCGGCGGATACGGCGCGAGGCACGACCAGCTGGTCGCTCCCCCGATCACGTACTCCACCGAGAATCGGAAGCTGTCACCGGGGCGCGCGGTCAAGTCGAGCGCGACCAAATCGCTATTCGACTCCGTCGCGATATTCGGGCTCCAGCCATAGCTCATGCCGCTACTGTCGATGAACTCACCCGAGAGCGAGATCTCGTCAGCGCGCACACTCGACGGCGTCTGCCACACGAGCGAAAGCGTCGAGTCGCTGCTTTGCGAAGCGCTCGAGTCCGATTCCTCGGCGTCGTGCCCGGTCTCCACGTCAGTGTCCACCAAAGCACCCGTATCACCGCCGCGCTCGGCTGGATACGTCGTGCCGCCGTCTTCGTGCGGACCACCGCACGTCACCACATCGGTACTGTCCAAGCAGTAGCTTCCCGTCGTGCAGTTGCCGACAACGGTCGCCACACGCTCGAACTCGTCCGCGGCCACTTCGACGACGTCACGGTCTTCCCATCCGAGCATGAGGAGCGTTTCCCACCGATCGATCGGCAGTGCGGCGTCATCGGCCATCACGTAGACAGCCGAGTCTTCGATCGTCGAGACGAGCGAGCCGTTGCGATAGTTCGCGAAACCACTCACGAGCGGATAGGTGCCAAGCTCGGACGCCGTGCTGACGTCCAAGTCGTCGTACGTTGCCGCCGCGAAACCCCAGGTCTTCAAGACGCCCTGCCAGCCGTACGACGGCACCTTCACGCGATAGCGCGTACTCGAAGACTCGGAGCCGACGAGCAGCCACACATCGCCTTCGGCGTACACGGCCATGACCTGCGAATTCTCCGTCACGCTGTCGCCCACCGCGTAGCACGCCATTTCCTCCTCGGAAACGAGCGCCACGTCGGTGAAGTCGAAATTGCGCGTGATGAAAGCGGATTCGTTCATGAACGGGCGAAGCGTGAAGCCGTCGAGGTACGAAACCGTGCTCGTATACGGCGTCATCACGAGACTCCCGCTCGGGCGCCAACGCGCAGTCGCGAGCACGGACTCGTAGCTGCTCCCACGTGAGAGCGAGCAATTCATCTCGGAGACGAGGAGATCGCTGTCGTCCGCAGTCACGAACGAGAGGCCCTCGACCGAATCGCCGTACACCGCATCTTCCGACGCGTCACCACGATGCCGACCGATGTGCACATGATCGCCCGTCGAAG
>Ga0076186_135_pt1 | contig 16980 bp, 18 predicted proteins | sample RifGroD2_FD_68221 | JGI IMG/M metagenome (GOLD analysis project Ga0076186, IMG submission 68221) | Parcubacteria (Uhrbacteria) bacterium GW2011_GWD2_52_7 | reverse complement strand
CCTTTATATTTCCCAATGAGCAGGTCCAGCACCAGAATCAAAATTGCCGATATTTCCGGCTGCAACAGGATCTGATTCTGGATCCAAGTCGAACTCATCAGCTTATAGGCAATAAATGCCAGAATTATTGTCTCCATTGTCATCCCCAGAGATGTCGAAACGCTTCTCGTAATTTGGGTTTCTATAAACGTCTCTGCTAATAGGACAAAAATCATAATCGGGAAAATACCCACGTTCATTAATCTCTCTAAACCAATCATCGGAGACATAATTAGAAGCCCCAGCACCGCAATTGAAATTAACCAAATCAATACGGCCAATTTAGGTAAATAGGGAATCCTGGCTTTCTTTATAGCCATTCGTCCAAAAACAGCCGATGTCATCACGAAAGATAAAAGTACCAACCCAACCATCCCTCCGGTCGACACAAAAGCAATAGATAGCAACGCCGGTACGATCATTCCAAAGCCATTAACTCCGACCACTTGTCGTGAAAATGCCACCAAAGCAGCTACCAGTGGAAAGAGGAAAAGCAAAACAAGTGTGTTTGGCGACACCCCATCAGCCACGGCTTTTCGAATCGCCAGTTTCAGCGAGTTCACGACCCACCAACCCTTCACCTGTTGAGTTTCCAATAAAGTCGTTAACCTGTCCCCGTCTGCTTTGGGAACCGTAAGATCAATTTCTTGAGTCTCTTGTTGGGCAGAACCGGTCGCCACAATTTCCCCAAAAGAAGGCTTTTGAGAGTTCACTGCCAAAATTCCGACAGGAAGGCTAAAAAAACAGAGCAATGTCAGGATTATTACCATTCTTTTCATGTCACGTATTTTACCGCATATCGAGATGGCAAACCAGTCGTTTGCCCTAATAAGTTGACAAATACGTAAAATTGTTACATTCTATATCTATATTATGAAAAACTCTTACGGCCCAAGTTCGTTTGGTTTATCAAAAAAACTTCCCAATAGGCACATCAAAGCCCTATGGTTAATCGCCCTTTTGGTTATAGGCCTTCCATTGTTGGCCTTTGCCGCCAGTTTGACCACTAATCTAACCCCCAAAGCCTTCACCCCCACCGGCCAAACGATCTGCAAAGAGGCCGTCAAAACCTATAAGTTTGAAAAGCCCTGCACCTTGCCCAGTATTAGCCCAAGCAACACTCCTAGCGTTACACCCACCGGTATCGCCGGAGGTGGAGTTAATAGGGCATATTACAGTATTACTTATACTTGTATAGATGGTTATCAGGGCACGATCGACGAGAAGTCCTGCCAGTCTGGTAACAAGCTTTTGACCCAAGTGTATGCTCTACTTAGTGTACTGTCAACACTAAGTAATGCACAGTGTAAGAAAAATATTTTGTGTCTCCCACCTCGAGGCGTATGCCGAGAGGTCCTGGTCGGTTACCGGATCCGGTAACGGCTACAGGATCCTTTTTTATGTTGGGATATGTCGTTCGCGAACGACGTATCGGGATGGGGAAGTCTGCGGTGACGTTGCCAAACAGGTCACGTCATTCGTCAATGACGTGGCAGGTTCCGCAAGTCTAAAATGCGTTAATTGCAAAGGCACTAAAAACCAAAGCCCCGCGCATTCCGAAGAACGCGCGGGGACGGATATGTGAAGAAGTCACTCGGGAAGGTAGTCGTTGAGGACGTGGACGAATGCGTACTGCTTCACGCTAAACGCGTAGCCGCGAATCAGGTCGTCCGCTCCACGGTACTCGACATCGTAGCCCCAGTTGAACGACAGCCGGTTGTCCCACCAGTAGTAGCGAAACCCTTCGGTTGCCACGAGTTCTTGATGGGCGCTTGGCTCGAACTGGGCGAGCTTGCAGTTGTACGCACGGCTGGCGGAGCTCAGGCACACGCGTACCGGTGTGGTTGGCAGCTTGGCGACAAACACCCACGGAGGCGAGAAATTCATCCCGCTGTGGTCGAGCATCACCTTGCCGTTCACCACGTTGCGCATGATGCCGACTTGGCCGACGGGCGTGTAGTGGAAGCACGCGGCGTACGCGGCGAGCACGAGTGCGACGTCGATGCTTGCTGTGATGACGAGTGTCTGTTTCACTGCGGAGCCTGGATCGGCGCCGTGGTGGTCGGGACGGTGTCCGTGATCGGCTTTTCACCGTTCGCGCTGATCTCGCCCAGTACTTCCAGGAAGGGGTATCGCGTCCTGCTGCCGTCGAAGGCGTAGCTCATGAGGATGTCGTCGAGCCCACCGGTGGTCGTTCGGCCATCGGCGTTCGTCCCGTTGATCGCGTAGTCGTTCGTGCCGTGCCACTCGAGGAACTTGTCGAGGCCGGCCGGGTTGAACCTGACCAGCTTGCAGTTGAGCGTACGCTTGTTGGCGTTGATGCACACCTGCATGGGCCGCAGATCGATCGTGTACACGTAGGTGACGATTGGCGGATGGATGATGTAGCCCGGGTGTTGAATGCGCGTGATGCTGCCGTCGCGCGCATCCCACAGGTAGCCGAGCTCGTAGTTCTCGACGTGGGTGACGACGATGAACCGGAAGCCGAGCATTGTGCAAGTGGCGATGGCGGCGATGGCGATAAGCGCGGCGATGGTGTTGATCAATCGATCGTACATGGAGTTACTCCGGGGGAAAGGGCTATCCCAAGCAAAGCTTGAGGGAGGAATGTATCAGAATTTAGCCAAAACGTCAATGACGCGTATGCTATGATTTCCCCGTATGAAAGCGTTGTATCGAAAACATTTTCTTTCGCGTCGTGTGTTGCCGCTGGTTGTTCTTGCGCTTGTGGTCAAGGTGCTGCTCATGCGTGAAGGCTTTGCCTTCTTTGAACTGAATTCATACTTCTCAACGCTTGTTGCTGCGAATGTTTTCTTGCTCGGTTTTTTGATTTCCGGCGTGTTGCCGGACTACAAAGAAGCAGAAAAGCTTCCTGGAGAGATGGCCGCGTCGCTTGATTCAATCGTCGACGAGTGTCGGGCGCTGTATGGCGATAAAAAGGTTGCGGCAGCAAAGGACGTGATTGAACACACGTCGGTTGTCATTAAAGAACTTAACAAATGGTTTCACGAAGAATCGCGGACGCGTAACGTCATGCGGCACTTAAGTCGTTACGCTGAATTGTTTGTTGCGCTCGAGCCGCACACGCAAGCAAACTTTCTTACGCGCATGAAGCAAGAGGTTTCGTCTATCCGACGCATGGTGCTGCGTACGCGAAACATCCGCGATGTACCGTTTGCTTCGCCAGCGTATGCCGTCGCTGAACTGTTTTCTGCGCTTGTCATTACCTCTGTCATTCTTGTCGATACCGGAACGCTTGGTGAATCACTCCTCATCACCGGTCTCATTACGTACGTGTTGACGTACATGATTTGGTTCATTCGTGATTTAGACAATCCGTTTCACTATCACGACAATGCGCACCTCACCGACGAAATAGCGATCGCGCCACTTGCTGCGGTTGAACGAAACATTAAGGACGTGTTCGGAAAGAAAGCAAAAGCGGTCAGCACCAAATAAATTTTTCACAAGCAAAAGTCCCGTGGCCTCACTTGAGACCACGGGACACGCGTTTGTAGGGAACTAGCCGCACACGATTGGGACTTCGAACGTGATGTCGACGGTCTGCCCCGAGCGGGGCGGATCGGCACTGAATGTGACCGAGTTGCTGTCGGTCATGTAGTACCAGCCCGTCGTGCGACGAACGCCGTCGACGAGTACGGTGATCGTTGACGGATCCGGAATCCCGACGAGCGAGAACGTGTCGCGCACGATGTCGTAGGTAGCGATGATGTTGAGTTCCGGCGCCCAGTCGTCGCACAGGGAGACGATCCCGCCATGCGTTTCCACCGCTGCTTCGGCGTAGCCGTGGCCGGGCGACGCGCTGTTGAGTTCTGTCGAGCAGCCGCTTGGCACCGGGCCAATGATCGCCGAGATCATGACGAGATGTTCGGATCCCTTTTTGCTGCGCAGGTTCTGCACGACGTCGAGCCACGTGACCGGCCCGCTGTCGGCTTCGTCGCTGATGTACACGATGTGCAGCAGCGCGTCGTCGCGCAGGAAGTCGGCGTTGCACATGAACGCGTCGGTCTGTTCGACGGCGAGCTGGCTCACGTAGAGCCCAGCCTCAGACCAGACGTTTTCTGGTCCGTCGAGCACGGACGTCTGAAACTTCGTAACGAAGTCCACGTCGTCCGGTCGCAGAATGCCGGTGGTGCTGCAGCCATCCTCTGCTGTGACCACCATGATCTGCACGTCTTCTTCCATGCCGGTCAGCGATGCCGCGAAGGCCGCGGCGTTTTCCGCGAGCTTCACCTGGTCGTCGTCCATCGAACGAGACTGGTCGGCGAAGATGAGGATGTCGGCTTTGTCGACGAACGGAATGGTGTAGCTGACGTGTTGTGTGCCTGCCACCACGCCGATGCCGTTCACGACGGCGGTCTGCGCTCCGCGGGGATCGTTGCTCATAGCGACGATTGAACCCGGGAACGTCCCCGAACCCGTTGGCGTGAACGCGAGCGTGACGCTTGATGATTCGCCCGGCTCCAGCACGTCGGGCAGCACCGGGCGCTCGATGATCGCGTAGCCCGGGCCCGTAGATTCCACGCTCGTGAGATCCAAGTTGTCGTTGCCGACGTTCGTGAGCTGGAACGATTCGGTACGCTCGCATCCCACCGTGGTGTCGTCGTAGGTGGACGACGGGGGAGTGAGCATGAGCATGGGCATGAGGCCGAGCCCGATCATAGGAACAGGAATCGACGGGTTTTCTTCGTCGTCGGACTTCACGAGGATCGTGCCTGGCACGTCGCCAGGACCGAGCGAGGTGAGGGTGACGACGACTTCGGCGCTTTCGCCGAAGAGGAGCTTGAGATCGCGGGCGGCTGCATGACGTAGCCGATGTCGTCGCCGGCAGTCATGACGATGTCGTCGACCGTGAGTGCGGAGTTGTCCGTTCCTTCGTTCGTGATGGTGAAGGTGAGTTGTTTGGTTTCGAGATAGCTCATTTCGCCGAACGTGAGCGTAGGCGGGGTGACGACGGCTTTGGGCCAGTCATTCGCACCCACGACGTCCGTGCGCTTGGCGAGTCCGTTGTCGTGCTTGCAGGCAGCGAGCGTGAGAAGCAACAGCATGACGTAGTCCTCCGTTGTGATGAGGCCATGCCTTGCGGCAGCTATCAAGCACAGCCGAGGAGAATTTTGCCACCGTTAGCTACTTTTTATTGTTGAGCCATTGCGAGAACGTGCCGTTTCGACTATGGTGCGGTCGAATTCACCATCTTCAATATGTTTTTATCAGTTATTACTGATTGCCAAGACGGAAACGCGCGCGTTCGTCAGCAAACACGTTACAGCGTGCTGTTCCCGGGTGTTGCTACGAACTTCATGGGCGTGTCGTCGGACCTTGAAGCTGCGGGAAATTTGATTGACGTGCTTGATGCCGCAGGTGATGCCGAAGGTATTGTTGCGGTGAACGTTGCACCGCGCCATGGCGCAGCAAAGAAGTGGCCAAACGGCACGCCATTTGGATATTTTTGGTACAACAATATTCTCGTCGTCTGTACGATCGACGGGGAAGTGTTGTCGCTCGTTAAAAAGTTCGGCCTTGCCGATCACGTGAACGTTACGGATATTCGCGAGGTGATGACGTTCGGTGGATATGAAACCGCTGCCGTCGAGCACGCCGCAATGTCGCAGTTCCGCAGTTTCGATTATCTTCCTCGCTTGGCGCGCATTGCGTGGGACAAGAAAGAGGTGCCGTCGCAAAAGTTGATGTTCACCGACATCCCGAACGGTTCTACTGGCGTTTGGTGGATTGATTCGTTTGGCAACTGCAAGACGACGCTTCTTGCCGACGACGTGCAGTTTGAAGAAGGTGCTGAGCGAGAAATTGTGTTGAACGGTCTTGCGATCAAGGCGACGTGTTACCGACAGCTCCGCAGCGTGCCTGACTACCAAACCGGACTGACGATGGGAAGCTCGGGCTACGGCGACAAACGATTCTTGGAACTTGTTGTGCAAGGAACGAGCGCCGCAAAGCACTACAACATTACTCAAAAAGACACATTCTCCATTACGAAATAGCTGGAACCAAAAGCACGGCTCGCGAGGCCGTGTTTTTGATTGGCATAGAAAGAAGAAGGGCCGCCCGATTCGATCGGACGGCCCTAGGTGAACCAAGTTGGTTTGGATTGCTCTTACGGGCCCGTCAACCGAACAGGATAATGGCCACTTTCCCACGGCTCCCCGTCCTCGGCTATCTATTTTTGCCCGCCATTTCTGTGCCGTCACGCGCGGACGCTTGTGAGTAAGACGTCGGACGCCGAGCTCTTACGGTCCTTTCGACCTCGCCTTCTCGGTTCAGGGGGAGCGTAGCTGAATGTGGGGGAGAAGTCGAGTTGACCGTCTTTTGTCTTTTGGCTATACTACCGTCGTTCTTTGGAAGAAATTCCTAGGATCAGTTACCTATTCCGGGGTAGCTCAGCGGCAGAGCGAAGGACTGTTAATCCTCAGGTCGCGGGTTCGATCCCCGCCCCCGGAGCCATGAGAAGGCGTGTGAGGTGACCCACATGCCTTGTCAAAAAACCACCATTGAAAAATGGCGGTTTTTTGTTTAAAGCTTGAGCAAATAGCGACCCTTGGTAGCCTGTCCAGAAAACCGAAGCACCTGGGACGCAAAGTGGTCGAATTTTTCTCAAACCACCGAAAGTCAGTTTTTTGTTTTATTTTTTCGGTTCGAATCCCAGACGAGGTTTCGAGACCCCGAGACTTCGGGAAATTATTAAAAGTTGCTATGATTCAGGCAATATGAGCGATAGTGCAAAACCCAACCTCATTCTCACTTCAAGCTTCAATACCGTCGCCCAAGAGCTGCGAGAAAAATCTTTGTTACCGAAAACGGCATCGGTTGCCTTTATCCCAACGGCTGGTGATCCATACTCGGAACGACCGTGGATCGATGCCGATCGAAATGCTCTCGTTGATCTGGGATACAGCGTAACGGACATCGACCTGAAAGGTGTGACGGCGGAATCACTCGAAAAGGAACTATCCAGCCACGATATTATTTTCGTCGCAGGTGGCAATACGACCTATCTCGTTCAGTATTCCCATATTTCCGGCTTCGCTGATGTGATTCGTGCTTTCCTCAAGCAAGGAAAACTCTATATTGGTTCAAGCGCGGGTTCGATTCTTGCTGGTCCGACAGTTGAACCATTTGTGACCGAAGATCTTGCGGAGCTACCAAAGGATTTTATTCTAACGAATCTGTCGTGTCTTCATCTTGTTGATTATGTTGTACTGCCTCATGACCAAGTTGAACAGTTTTCAGCAGAGCATGGCAAGATTACTAAACAGCATGGCAAACGATTTACGTTCGTAAGGTTAACCGACATGGAGTACCGCGTGGAAAATATTTGAGTATATGAATAAGTATCTAGCACCCTGGGAACTAGAAGAAAACGAAATCAAGCAAATATCAGATCAGGATCTGCGTGATTTGGTTAACGAACTATTTCTCGCCGAAGCTCATGACGCGGAAATGGATTCCACAAAGATCGTTGTAAATGCTCAAATAAAAGCCGCAGACGGTGGTTGCGACGGAAAAACGCCTAGTAGTAACGGCAGCTGCGATTATATTCCTCCTGAAGAGACGTGTTGGCAGCTCAAAAGCGGCACATCGGGTGAACCTAGCAATCTGAAGGGTGAGGTTTTGAAAAAAATTCCTGAACAAACTCTGAAAGATGGTGGCGCATATGTCGTAATCGCGAGCCAATCTTCGGATTCTGAGGCTGAAAAAGAAAGACGGTTGAAAGTTTTAAAAGATGAGGCGGCTAACGCAGGCATTCCAATCGACAAAATCCGTGTTTATGGAGCCGAGGTTCTTGCGCGGTGGTGTAATAAGTTCCTTCCGGTTGCCCTCAAGTTTCGAAACATAAAGCCGACATTTATAACCTTGGAAAATTTTTTGCGCGCTCCTCGATTTCAGGGAGAGTACTACGAGACTGATAATCTCAAGAATCAGCACAAGGACTTCGGTGAACGGGTTGGAGCTTTTAAATCCGATGCTTTTCATACACATATCTTTGGACACTTGGGTGTCGGGAAAACGCGATTTTGCTTAGAGTCCTGCCGTCAGTCGTGGTGGAAGACGAACACGGTATTTTTTGAGAGTTGTAACCTGAATGACATCGGATTGTTGCTTAACGGCATCATGCATCGTGAGGGGACAAAGGCTGTGATCATCGTTGATGAATGCGGTCAAAAGGACATTAAGAAACTCCATGAACTTGCAGAAAAATGCTGCCAAAATATTCATCTCGTTACTATCGGCACCCAGATGCCCTCTTCTGATATTCGAGAGGAAATCATGACTTTGGAAATCAGCCCCTTGGACGACGCTGGTTTAGAAAAGTATTTAATCAAGCAGAATCCGGGGATTCCACGGGAACATGTTTCGATCATTCAGAAGTTTTCAGGGGGTTACATCAAGCTCGCCAGAGTCTTTGCAACCTCGCTATCTAAAAATCCAAGTATAAAATCAGTCGCTGAACTATATAGTTCGCAGGATATTCTCGGAGTGATGGCGCCTTTGTTGAGTGAGATCAAAGAATATATCCCTGCACTACATGTTTTTTCTCTGTTCAGCGGTCTTGGGGTAACTGAGCCTAGGGAGTCGGAAATCCAAAAAGCAGCAAAATGCTTCGGCTTTGAAGATGCTAGTGCAATCCTAAAATCTACAAATGAAGTCGATCACTTATTCGGAATCGTTCCAACCGCAGGACATGTCAGATATATCTCTCCAGATCCTCTAGCAACCTACATCGCCATTGATGCGTTAAACACTCACCCAGGAATCTTAGAAAATCTGATTGACGTATTCAAAGAAGACCGCGGCGCATTGCAGGCTTTGCTTGATAGGATTGAGATACTTGCCCTTAATCCTAATGCCACTAAAACCATTAAAAAAATCTTGGCGGATTTTTTAGTGCTAAGCGACTTTAACAATCCAACCAAAGCCCGCGTTTGGAAGCAGTTAAATGTCGCTGATCCAGTGAATGCGGCTACGAACTTAGAAATGGTTTTGTCCTCGGCGTCGCTCGACGAGCGCAGGGCTATCGCGGGAAACGCCAGACGGGATTTGGTTTGGGGACTAGAATCACTTGTTCGTGAAAAAGAATCTTTTCATCCAGCCATAAAAGCATTGGCGCACCTTGCCATCGCCGAAAATGAAACATGGGCTAATAACGCCACAGGAAACTTCACCGCGCATTATCAGATACTCCTTGGAGGCACTTCGGTTCCATATCTTGAACGGTTAGAGATTTTTGATGAGATTGTTGCACTGGGTTCGGATTACAGGGTATTGATCGTTAAGGCGCTAGCTGTTATCGCCCAACGGCAGTTTGTTGGACATTGGGACGGCGGGCGAAGGGCTACATTTGGCAACGAAGATTGGCAACCTAAAACTAGGGGTGAAGAAGCTGCGTGTATTTTGGCCGCGTTTAAGTACACGAATAAGCTAATCGATTCGGGTGAGGAGGTTATTGGTATTCATTTAGCATCAACTCTCTCTGAGATCATTGCAACTTATTATCGTACTGACCTGATCGACGAGGTAGATACTCTTGTTAAGAGATTCGTTGAGAAATACCCTCAACAAGCCGAGGGTGTTCGAAAAAGTATTCAACAGATCATTCGCGGCTGTCGTATACGAAAAGAGGAGAAGACCCCAGCATATTTAAGGTTGGTAACCATACATAAGGCACTTTCGGGCGATGAATTTACTGAAAGGCTAAGAACCTTTGTTGGTGCGTGGAGTATTGATGTTGAAGACTCAGATAAAACTGAGGTTGAAAAACTAGCCGGTGAGTTTCTTGCTGAACCAACACTTATAGAAAAACACTATGAGTGGATGGTTTCCGGGGAGGCTAACAGCGTCTGGGGATTCGCAAAGCATCTTGGGAGGCTTGATGTCTCTGAAATGCTATTTGAGTTTCTCTGGTCAAAGAAAGATGACTTTTCTAAAAAGGATGTTCGTCTTTTGGCTGGTTACATGGATGGTCGGATGACTGTACTCGGATCGGATTGGCTTATAGCCAGGCTTGAAGAACTTCAACCAGACAATAATCGTGATGCAACTTTAATCATTCAGCTCGTATGGAGACTGCTCCCTGATCATCGCGGAGCCAAGTACATACTGGATGTATTAGAAAGGTCTACATTACCCTCAGAGGCTTACGGAACCTTGATTTACGGACGATGGGCTTTAGATATAGATATTAAAGATTTTAAGCAGATCATGGCCAAGCTTATCGTCGTTCCCGGCTTACGTCCTCTGGCCATTTCTCTACTGGGGCAACGAGTTAGTGGAGAAAAAGATTTAATAAAAGATTCCGACATTCATTCTTTTTCGCTGAATCTCATAACAGACAAAGACCTCATAACAGAACGCCATGGATCTTACGTTTATGATTGGGAATCACTAACTGAACTGTTCATAGCTTCAGAGACAGCGGCTTTGATTAATGCGATAGTTGAAGCACACGATAATAAGGTTTATTGGGCATTCATCGGCTGGAAAAATACTATTACAATGTGCCGATGTTAATCCTGATGTTACTTGGGAGGTGTTAGCTGATAAGTTGGAAAAAACACGGAGTGCCATCATGTTTGCCATTGGTTTTGAATCAGGGATTTTAGAGAGACTCCCAAAAGATAAAATCATCGCCTGGTGCAGGCTTGATCCCGAGAATCGTGTTCCGCATATTGCACACATGGTAGAGCCACGATTTGATGAGGATGATTCGCTTTTCGCTCTTTTGGTCAATGAGTTCTTCGATGTTGAATCAGTGTCTTCTTCTCTGTCATCAAATATGCACAGTCGGAGTTGGTCAGGTTCAGAAGCCAACATGTGGCATCAGCTTTTCATGAATCTTAAAAATGCATCCGAAAAGACAAAGCTTCCAGCATTAAAACGCTGGATTGATGAACAGATACCTAGCGTTGTTGAACTCGAGAAACGGGCAAAAGTCCAAGAAGATGAAGCACGAATCCGTGGATTTAGATCCTAGAATATGGAAATCACACGACGATCACCAGTTCTGTATTGGCGGTTATTGAACAAGTTTCTACCCCAAGACCCTAATCCTTTTTGATCATAACTTTTTCTTTTTAGTGCAGTTTGCAATAGCCCCATCGATAATGATTAGCTCAGTCCGAACGTGTCCGAGTAAATTCCGTTTTTTAGTTCCCTCCTTGAGAATGTATTTTGCGCAGGCGTATACATCTATGTCCGGCATTATTTCTGCAACTTTTGCTGTTGCTACGTGACCGCCGAGAATGGAAATCATTTTCGTTACCGGTCAATTTCCATTTTAATGCGCTCGACAGCAGCTAGTTCGTTTATATCGACTTTGTCAATCATTTTGTATAACTGATTTAGCAACTCTTCCTCACGAATGTATGGCTGTTTGCATCCCGTCATCCATCGCTTCATGCATCCGTAGTAGACGTAACGCTTCGTCGTGCCGTCTTTCAGTCGTTTCGCCTTCCACATTGGTGCACCGTGCTTTCGGGAAGAATCAGGACGCTGTCATTACTTGATACGAATCGCTAAACACAATTTGCTAGTGTATGCTTGGGAATGAACAGATTATTAGTGTATGGTTAAGCTACAAAGTCGTTTGGTAGTAGTTTCTATGGCTGTTGTTCTGCTTGTTGGAGCGGGCTGTACTTCTAGTGAAACGTTTCCAGTGATGCCGAGCACCGATATACAAGAACAGGAGTCACGGACTTCCCAGTCAAGTCGTGCAGATGATAAAGACTCAAGTTGTGATCCATATTATTCCGGCTGCGTACCAATTGCTAGTGATGTTGATTGTGCAGGGGGTAGTGGTAACGGCCCTGCATACGTCAACGGTCCGGTTCGGGTCGTTGGTAGTGATAAATATGATCTAGACCGCGATGGAGACGGAATCGCCTGCGAATAACAGTGAGACTTATTAAGATGTCCGACGGGGAGCCGACAACGCCTCAGCAGAAACGTCCCTTTTCTTTACAGGCTACGGATGGGTAGGCTGGGGATTTTGTTGTGCTTTTTGGATTACCCTAGTTGGGGGAAGAGCTGGTAAACTCAATGAGTATGAATTCTTTCAAGAAATCTTCTGGAATATTAGCGTTTGTCGGATTGGTGGTTGTGTTGATTGTTATTGCTAAAGTCGATTTTTCCAATTCATCGTCAGCGACAGAAAGTGACAATACAGTTGTTGCTGATGTCACTTCGGCAGATTGGATCATTGTCGATGCGGGACCGTTCACAGTCTCTTTGCCTCCGACTTGGACACTGCAACCACGACAGGGTATCGACTCGTATGTAGCTGATTTCGTGGGTGACGGTATTAGGCTCTCGTCTGATTTCGGATGGTACTCGGATTCGCTTGCGGAGGTAGGCGATCCAAAATATTCCGTCACTTATGAGGCTATCGATGGTCAGAATGCAAAGTTAGTCGTTCCGAAAGTAATGGGGAATGGACTCACTGGAGTGTATTTCGAAGGACTTGGAAATAATGGACTCAATCGTCTGCAGATTTCTGGAGACGATCTTACAGCTGAGCAGCAGGAACTCGTGGTTCGTATTTTTAAAACCATACGTTTTACACATCCATCGCAGCAACTTTTGCCTGAATAAATGACAAAATACTATTTGCGGCGAAGTATTGAATTGATGGACATGATGACTGTAGATCCGGAGAGAATGTCGAGGTAGGGGCTGTTTATTTTCTTGTTACTTTGGAGTTCAAGAAGAGAATTCAATTTTGTTCTGGGACATCTCCTTTGCTCAGAACTACCCGATACAGGGTTCAATCTGGTAAACTGTCGCCATTCATTCTGAACGCTTTGTGATATGGATAAATTACCTCCACACGGTCCAAATAGGCGTGAAGAAGGAGAGAATCTGCGTGTTGAAGCGCACGTCATGAATGCTGAACAGCTCACGCTTCGTATTGCGCAGGAGTCAGAGGCTGAACAGAAAAGGTTTCAGCGGCCAGACGAAGGAGGGGCCTTTAAGTTCTTTTATCCCGAAGATGCAGTGGATATTCACCTGAAAAATTTACTTAAGTATTTCGTGGTGGAAACCTATGGGACTATTGCAGGTATTGCGAAATTGACGCAACGAGCGGAAGATTCCTACGTCATTTCGTCGATAAGCGTCGATTCGGTGTTTCAAGGACAAAAACTCGCCCGAACATTACTCGAAAAGATTTTTGAAACCGCCGCGTAGCATGGTTGGCAACTCATTGCGAGTCCGTATACTGATGACGGTTGGACGAAGATTAAGCCTATCGCTCATGAGTTGGCTGCAAAATATGGCGTCAAACTTCTTGATCGCGAAGAAAAGATTTAGTATTTGAAGGCCATATCTCGAGGAGTGTATTCATGAAGTAAGGGTGGAGGGGCTTGTCGATGACATCTTTGCGTATATATAGCGTTAAAAAACAAGAGCGCCGTCCCGACGGACGACGCTCACTCGTAAGGACGGCTATATCGTCCTTTCTTTCTAAACAGGCTATGGAGCGTTACGAGCTCTGAGACCTTGTTTACGGATTCTTCGTCGGATTGCTGCTCTGACGACGGCGCGCGATCTCGGCCTCCGCCTCGAGCTGCTCCTCATCTACTGCGACGGGACGCGAACAAGCGGCTTCGTCGAGTTCCTCCTCGGTGAAGGGTCGCTTGTAGCCGGGATCGCCGGGGTACAGGCGCCCGACTCGCTCGACGTTCTTGCGGGTTTCATTGATCAGCGTTTCGCGCTTTTTTGGGTCCAATCCATCCTCCAATGCGCAGGTACTGTAGCATTTTTTGTAAGAAATGCAATAAGAGCGGCCCCCTTACTCATCGACGCCCGGTTTTGTTATTTGCGTAGCTACTCAAGGTGGAGCGAGTGCTGATAGAATGAGCTTGTCCTAGTAAGTGCCCCTTGGATCAATGGAAGTCGTCGGTGGCACAAGATCGAGAATAAAGATGTTTGCAGGGGCTTTGCTTACACAAAACAGTTTCAAGTAGAATTCTTCCGTATGGAGAGCAAGCCAATGTTGGGGGAGGAGGTATCGAGGTCTCAAGAAAAGCCCATCGAGACTTCGCGCGAACACGTGGAGTCGCAGGCGTTGAATATTGATACGCTCAACTTTGAGAACATTGCTCGATGTTATGAACTGCGCAGTGTACATTTTCTTCTTTTTGAGAGGAAACTTGTTTTGTCTCCTCAGGTTGCATGTGAACGAATGGAGGAGTCTCGACGAAGTGTTGAGCAAATGAAGGTGAAACCAGGCGATGAGTGGGGCGAAAATGAAAAACGGAAAAGAGAACGTGAATATATCGGAAAATTTGAAAAGAATAAGGACAGAATTTTTCGTATAAGATATTTTTTGAAAGATGCAGGTTACACGCAGGGTTTTTTGGACGACGAAGCGGTGGTCGAAAAATATAACGCAGTTTTGCAATCGCTTTTTGACCGCGTGTATCAAGCTCAACTTGTTGGAAAGGCTGACGAAGAGCTGATTGCTTTGCGTGAAGCGGTGAATAAGGTCATGAGAAGTGCCCGCAGCGGATTTTCGGCGGATGAAGACGATATCAAGAAGGTTGTTGAGGATATCAATCTTTTTTTACCGCCCGTTCCCAACAAATGGGGAAGGAGTCCCGAGCTCGTATTCCATAAGCGTCCAGCATTGGGTGAAAGTTTTCTGGAGTTTATCCATTTGAGCTTTCCAGCTGTTGATCTTGAAGACTGCCAACAGGATCAAGTGGTTTATCTTGAACATATCGGCACGATTGGGAGGTGCAAAATAGGACAAGACGGCAAGCGATTGCTTGAGGTTGTCATGGAGCACCCAAGAACGGTAACTGGATCAGGATTTCGCAGACCTTTTCTTCGATTAGAAAATGTCACGGGAAAGGTGTATCCGTTAACGTTTGCCGAAGGTGTTCCCAAAGAAAGGGAAGAACGAGCGGCGATGTTTGAGGCGATTCCTCAAGCGCTTGAGGCGCGCGGAGTTCATAACATGAAGACACATATTTTTGATGCTACTTTTCTTGCTGATGCACTCGATTCCGGCGCGTGGTCCCTTCCTTCGCTTGGTGGATTTCAGGTAGAAACTCGTACGATTCACGATGGAAAGGTACACGAGGAATTCGAGTACTTCAGAAGAAACTTTCCGTACAACACATTTATTTTTGACGGCGATCTTCTTGAGAAGGCATTTCCGTCAACCGATGCAGGGAATACCATGGGGCCTTTTCATTTTATTCCCGGTGGTTTGCGATTTGATCATCCGGCTTTCCTGTATTGCATTGTCTCGCCAGGGATACGTACACGATTGCTCAACTGGATTGGCACCATGGACGCAGCGAGAAAAATGGCGATTTTTGGAGATAAGAATGTTGAGGAGTTCTTTGTTTCTACGCCTGCTGAGTTAAAGTGACGGAGAGAGTGTATTGCTCTATAGTACATACATGACCCCTCCTAAGCACCGAATCTCTACCATGAGCTTATAGAAAAGATATTGCGAAGCGTATGACGAAATCCGGAATGTCTGGCGGTACGACGCACAACGTGCCAGCTGATCTGCGCGCGGCGCTTCTTGCTGACAAGGTGGCACTCGCGGCATGGGAGAGTTTGACGCCGCTTGCGCGAAACGAGTGGATTTGTTGGGTGACAAGTGTAAAGAAAGCTGAAACAAGAAGCGAGCACATCACTCGACTCATCAATCAACTTCAGGAAGGCAAACGCCGGCCGTGTTGTTGGATTGGGTGCATCCATCGTACCGACAAATCCATAAGCCCGTCGGTGAGAGGAATTCTGGAAAAGCGATCGAAGAAGTGAAGCTAAAGGCCAGCCCTTGCGGACTGGCCGAGACGTTGAGTGCCTGGTGCGGAGTTGTGCGAGCGTGTTCCGAAGCGAACGAAGGGCGAGTCAGAACAAGTGAGTCTGCACGATGGCGTCATCTTTCAGTCGCCAAACGCGATCGCCCGCTTTGCCGGTTTTTGTGTCCTCCACGAATGCACGAAGTGCGGGAGCGCCGAGCGACTGCGAGACGCCGTTGACGTTCAGGTCCAGTTGCTGCGCGATCTGGCGCACGGTGGCTTTGCCTCCGAGTCTTCCCAGCGTTTCGACGATGTCACGATGCCGACGATTGAGCGGTGTAGCCATGGCATGTTCTCCTTGAGCGATAAAAACGTAACAGACCAAATCGTAGAGCGCAAGCGTGTGCTATAATGGTATCGATATTATTCATTAACGACGTATGGCAAAAGGAAAGAACGCCAGGAAAGAAGTAAAGAAGCCAAAGAAGGCCGCAAAGAAAAAGTAAGAAAATCCCTCAGCAATCGCTGAGGGATTTTTCTATGCTGGCTGTATGGCGTATTGAATCGTCGACCACACTTTGTCGCGATTCTTTCCTGTACTGCTCGAGTGCTCAATGCGCTTAACTCCCGGATAGCGGTCTTCGAGGAGTGCATGGAGTGCGGCGGTATCTTTGGCTGACACTTTGTCGATTTTGTTCATAACGATCACAAACGGCACGTTGTATTTTTGCAGCCACGCGATCATTTCGCCGTCGAGATCAGAAAAGGGGATACGTGCGTCGATGATAAGGAGGACGAGTTTGAGTTGTTTGGTAGTGCCAAGATAGTCTGAAATGATTTCGGCGAAGTATGCGCGATTGCTCTTTGAGGTTTTTGCGTAACCGTAGCCGGGGAGATCGATAAGATAAAAGTTCTCGTCGACGTTGTAGATGTTGAGTGTTTGTGTGCGGCCAGGTTCAGAACTTACGCGAGCAAGTTTGTTGCGTCGCGTTAAGCTGTTGATCATGGACGACTTGCCGACGTTTGAGCGCCCGACCATGGCGATTTGTGGTTTGTCGTCTTGGGGGAGTCCGGTCAGGTCGACGATGCTTTTGATGAAGGTTGCGGTGATCATAGGGTTATTCGCCTGGACAGGTATTGAGGTCAA
>Ga0076186_180_pt1 | contig 18108 bp, 20 predicted proteins | sample RifGroD2_FD_68221 | JGI IMG/M metagenome (GOLD analysis project Ga0076186, IMG submission 68221) | Parcubacteria (Uhrbacteria) bacterium GW2011_GWD2_52_7 | reverse complement strand
GTCAACGCGACGGAAATCAGCGTGCGTCACGAAGTTCGTGAGCGGATCGCGCTGGATGTCGCCAATGAGGACTGGGTGCTTGGTGCCACCAATCGTGAGATCGACAACCGTGCTATTGCCGGCTGACGAGAACACGCGAATGAACTCGTTGCGGTCGACGGTGATTGAGGTTGGTTCAATGCCGAAACCGTACACGACGGCCGGGACTTTACCCTCAGAGCGCAGGGCGTCCGTCTTGCGGCCAGCGATACTGCGGGATTCGGCGTTCAAGGTTGCGTGTTGCATAGATGGCCGACATTTCATCTGATTTCCGCCAAATTGTCAACCATGATGTTATCCCCTTATTTTCGGAGCTGGACGTGCGCCTCAAGAACATCGTCGAGCGTAATGCGTTTTGCGGCCCGAAAACGCACACTATCCTCGGCATTACAGTCGGTAAACATGCCAACGCATGAGACACTTTCTTGCTGACGTTCGAGAGAAAAGAGCATTGCCCGTCTACATTCCGAGCAGGTCGCATGAAAGACTTCGTTCGAACCTTTGTGCTCCAAAATACAAACCTGCTCCTCCACATACGCCGAACCGCAAAATGGGCACCGCGACACCGGATCAAGCAGCGAAAGTCGCTTTTTCTTTGCTGACATAAAGCCAATTACTCATCTAGCTTGAGTATACACCCCGTTTCCTAAGAAAGTCGGTCGCCCGGAGCAAGGCGAACAGCAACGCTTTGTACAAGCCCAAGGAGCACCAAAGAAAGAAGCAGAGAGCTTCCTCCATAGCTCACAAACGGCAAGGCAACACCAGTTGCCGGCATAAGCGACAAGTTCGCACCGATATGAACCGTCACCTCAACAAATAAGATCGCAAAAGCCGAAACGCACAAAAACGCCCCAAACGTATCCCTCGTCGTTCTTGCTATCCAAAGCATGCGAAGTAACAGCACCGTGAGCGCCGTAAGTACAACTATAACGCCAACAAAGCCCAGTTCTTCCGCGATAACCGCAAACACGAAATCCGTCTGGCTTTCCGGCAAGAATCGCAATTGACTCTGACTTCCCTCACCAAGCCCTCTCCCCCACAACCCGCCAGCGCCAATCGCAATCTTTGCCTGCGTCACGTTATAGCCCGTTTCAAGCGGATCGAGCGCGGGATTCAAAAACGTCATCACGCGATCTTTCTGATAACCAGCGAATACAAACGTCCAACCAATAAACGCCGCAAGAGCAACCGCGCTCAAGAGTGCAAAAAACTGCCCAGGCCGCAAACCCGCGATAAGCACACTCACACCCCAGACGCCCGCCAAAATCGAGGCACCACCCAAGTCTGGCTGCAACATGAGAAGCGCAATCGGCGCAAAGGTAATAAGACCCGTAAGAATAAGGTCGCGCCAACTAAAACGTCGACGAGCACGCTCGCTAAAGTAGTGAGCAAGCTTCACGCCAAGCGCCACCTTCACAAATTCAACCGGCTGAAAGGCGAAACCGCCAATAATAAACCAGCCCGTCGAACCATTAAGCGTTCGCCCGAAAAGCAGAACAGCGATCAACGAAACGAGCGCGAGTACATAAATCGCGTTCGCGTAATTGCGCAGCAAGTGATAGTTGGTTGCCGCAACAAACCAAAGCGCAGTCGCGCCAAGCGCGCATGCAATAAGCTGCTTCTCAATGAGCACCGCTCCGTCACCACGAGACAGCTCAACCGAAAATATTGCCGCCATGCCAAAACAAAAAAGTACGAACGCCGCAATGATCAACGTCCAATCCATTCTTCGTCCAAAGCGCAACAGAGCCGACAGCATACAAAAGAAAAAGTATGAGCTGTTCGCATGGTAGAAGGTTCGGGCCGTTTTGCCTAATCAGCGAACACGTCGCGCCAATCGTCAGCCTGCGCGCCGCCTGGCATCATGTAGGCCGACGCGTCAAAATAATTGATATTTGGTTCAACGTTCGGCGTTCCCGATACAACAACATCACCCGGCCAATGCACCTCAACCTCACGCGTTTCGCCAGCAGCAAACCGTTGTACTGTCGCTTGATTCACCGCAACCGGAACACCGTTACGCTCAAGAACAACGGTAAATACCGGCTCCCAATAAGCGTACGGGGTGTTGTTCGTAATAGAAAATACTGATCGCCCCACTTTCTGCTCTGCAAGCTCGACATCGGTCGCGTGGGAAGCTTCACTCATCACAAAATCCTCATGATCCTCTATCCACACTGTTGCATCGTTTACCTCATGCCGGTCAACCCAATGCCAAGAAACATCTGAAAGCTCAAGCTCCGCAGAAGATGGTCGCGAGTCCGATGCTTGATTCAGCGCAAGAAGATATTTTCTTTCGCCGGGCATCACGTAACCATCAATCGGCTTACTCCTCTCGTCTCCCCAGGTGAATACATAGGTGAACGTCGCATACCAATCTTCGTTGCCATTCTCAATGGTCACGTAAAAATCACTTGAGGTGTCCGTCGATTTAAGTATCTTCGCCGAACTAACCACGAGTTCTTGTGCCGCGCGGTTATTTACCGTTTCGTGGATAACTTGAACATTGTCACCAAGCGCCGCTATTTGACGCAATTCAACAAATGAACCCGAGACAACATACCAAACGATTTGCCAGACAAAAAAGAGAAGCAGTGCGACGTCGATAGCAATCCACAGGCCAAGCAAAATTCGCGCCAACAATGGACGAGCATCGAGGACGAGCGTTTCTCGGCGATGTTGCTTTTCGATCGCCTGCAGTTCGGGATTCATCTGATTGACGGGCGTATTTGGCATAACAAATGGTGGAAAAAGTATACCACGCAACGCCTTGTTGCCTCGCAGACCCCGTGGTAAACTCCCGACCGATCTACTCTATCCTATGGCTGAGAAAAAAGGCGGCGAATATTCAGCAAAAAATATTACGGTCCTTGAAGGACTCGAACCAGTCCGCAAGCGTCCGGGCATGTACATCGGTTCTACAGGGCAAACCGGTCTCCATCACATGATCTGGGAAGTCGTCGACAACTCGTTTGACGAGGCGATGGCTGGCCATGCATCTAAAGTTATTATCCACGTCCAACCCGACAACTGGATCGCTGTTGAAGATGACGGTCGTGGTATTCCGGTCGATATTCACCCCGAGCAAAAGGTTTCGGCACTCGAACTCGTCCTTACCAAGCTTCACGCTGGTGGCAAATTTGGTGGCGACGCCAGCGGCTATAAAGTATCCGGCGGTCTTCACGGTGTTGGCGTCTCTGTAGTGAACGCGCTGTCAGATCATTTGAAGGCCGAGGTCTATCGAGACGGTGAAGTTTGGACGCAAGAATACAAAAAAGGCATTCCGCAAGGAAAAGTGAAGGTGGTTGGCAAAACGCGAAAGCGCGGAACCACTATCGCGTTCCACGCTGATAATTCGATTTTTGAAACCATCGAGTACGATCTTGATACCATTGTCGATCACTTGCGCCAGCAGGCGTATTTGACCGCGGGCATTCACGTCGAAATCATTGACGAACGTGGTGCCGAACCCAAGCCTTACGGATTTTACTTCGAAGGCGGCGTTGCGTCGTTTGTTCGTCATCTCAACGAACGCAAAGAAAGCAAGCAGCCAACCGTCTTTTACACCCACAAGCAAAACGGCAATCTCGACGTTGAAGTCGCCGTGCAATACACCACCGATTACTACGAAAGCGTGCACTGCTACGCCAACAACATCGTCAACCACGACGGCGGTACACACTTGGCCGGATTCCGCGCAGCGCTTACTCGCGTGCTCAACACCTACGCTCGAGACAAGGGCTACCTTAAAGAGAAGGATACGAATTTGACCGGTGACGATACACGCGAAGGATTAACGGCGGTTATTAGCGTCAAACTTCCAGAGCCGCAATTCGAAGGTCAAACCAAGGGCAAGCTTGGCAACCCCGAAGCACGCGCTGCTGTTGAAGCGGTGTTTGGCGAGGCATTCCAAATCTTCCTTGAAGAACATCCACGCGACGCCGAAGAAATCATCGGCAAGTGTTTACTCTCGGCTCGAGCTCGCGCCGCTGCTCGCGCGGCACGCGACACCGTACTACGTAAAGGCGTACTTGAAGGCATGACGCTTCCAGGAAAACTCGCCGACTGCTCAAGCAAAGACAACAAGAACACTGAACTCTACATCGTTGAGGGAGACTCTGCAGGCGGCTCGGCAAAACAAGCTCGCAACCGCGAATATCAAGCCATCCTTCCCTTGCGCGGTAAAATCTTGAACGTCGAACGTGCACGACTGGATAAACTTCTCGCAAACAACGAAGTAAAGAGTCTCGTCATTGCGCTTGGCACAAACATCGGCGAAGCATTCGACTTAGCGGCCATGCGCTACGGACGCATCATCATCATGACCGACGCCGACGTCGACGGAGCGCACATTCGCACACTGCTCCTCACGCTCTTCTATCGTCACTTCCCGCAACTCATCGCAAACGGCAACATCTACATTGCCATGCCGCCGCTGTATCGCATCCAAGTCGGCAAACAGGTCAGATATGCCTTCACCGATGACGAAAAGGCAAAAGCCGTCGCCGAAATGACCGGAGGCAAAGTGAAGGGCGACGCCATCAAGAGCGAAGCCGGTGAAGAAAGCGAGGATATCGTGACTGGCGGAATCAAGGTCAACATCCAGCGCTACAAAGGTCTTGGTGAAATGAACCCGGACCAGTTGTGGGAAACGACCATGGATCCAAACACGCGTCTCATGAAAAAAGTGAGCGTTGAAGACGCAGCGCTCGCCGACGAAACGTTCGATGTCCTCATGGGTGCCGACGTCGCCCCACGCAAGAAATTCATCCAAACCCACGCCAAGGACGTCGCCAACCTCGACATCTAACCGCACAAAACATCCGATATTTTCGGATGTTTTGTTTTATCTTAGCGAAATCGATACCCGAAGCTGAGCTTCGAAAGGCTTATCCACCCGGTTCTTCTCTAGCTCTTGCCAAAAAATGCAGCTTCAGCTATTCTCTAGTCGTTCCCCGCGAGGGGATTTTAAAATATATGGTTTCACTCTCGAACAACCTCGCCGTCCGTTACTTCCGTGAAGCTTACGAGGAGCTCAAAAAGGTCGCTTGGCCAACCAAGCGCGAAACGTTGCTCTACTCGGGCATCGTTATCGGCCTGTGCCTTGCTCTTGCCGTATACTTTGGATTGATCGACTGGCTGTTAACGAAGGGCCTCGAGCTCCTCGTCAACCTCGCCGCGTAACCCACGATAACTAACGCTCATTGATGAACCAAATCCATTAAGTTTGCTCAGCTGCTCGGCGCATCGAGGACCGAAGCGAGGTAGAGGTAAACCTCCATCGAGCGAGGACCACAGATGCAACAACGCAGATGACAAACTTGGATGGATTTGCACAAACCCATTATGGCAAAACAAACTGCCAACTATGGACGACGCTGGTACGCCGTCCACACATACTCGGGTTACGAGGAAAATGTCTACGACGCGCTCAAGCAGCGCGTTGAAACCATGGACATGGAAGAAAAAATCTTCAACATCCTCGTTCCCAAAGAAAAGAAGATCAAGATCAAGAACGGTCAACGACGCGTGATTGAAGAAAAGATCTTCCCAGGCTACGTGCTCGTCGAAATGCTCGTTACCGATGACTCATGGTACGTCGTGCGCAACACGCCGAACGTCACCGGCTTCATTGGCACCGGCACAACACCAACGCCAATCGCGCAAGAAGAAATCGATGCGCTTATGAAGCGCGTCGGTGTCGCCGAACCTGAATTCAAGCTTGATGTTGCCAAAGGCACACTTGTCTCCATCACCGATGGTCCGTTCAAGGGCCAGCAAGGTAAGGTGGACGATATCGATGAGTCACGCGGTAAGGTCAAGGTTCTCGTTTCCATGTTCGGACGCGAAACGCCGCTTGAACTCGACTTCCTGCAAATCAAAAAGGTGTAACAACCTTGGTCGTGAAGACGACCAAAAGATGTGGGCTTCTAACACGTCTTTCACTCGTCTTCATCATTAAACGAAGCGACGATTTTAAAACGTCAACTGCTCAATAAAGCAAATGACGGAATGAAAAACGTCGCCACCTCTATGGCAAAGCCAGTAAAAGCCGTCATCAAAATCCAAGGCATGGGCGGCGCATTGACCCCAGCACCGCCAGTCGGTCCAGCGCTCGGTGCTCAAGGTGTAAACATTCAGGCATTCGTGACTGAATTCAACGCCGCAACTCAAGATCGCCGTGGTGAAACCGTTCCTGCCATTGTCACCATTTACGAGGATCGTTCGTTCTCGTTCATCCTCAAGACCGCTCCAGCATCCGACCTCGTGAAGAAGGCTATTGGACTCGAAAAGGGTTCAGGCAAGCCACTCACCGATAAAGTTGGCAAGATCACCAAGGCACAGCTCCGCACTATTGCTGAGAAGAAACTCGCCGACTTGAATACCAAGGACGTCGAAAAGGCCATGAAGATCATCGCAGGAACGTGTCGTCAGATGGGCGTCGACGTTATTGAGTAAACATGCCCAAGTCGTTCATCTGCTGCGTTGCGGGTCCCTGACTGCATCGTCGACGTACGTCAAAGTACGTCTCCTCGCAGCCACCCCGCGCCTTGCATCTGAACCGACTTTGCATGTTTACTACCCAGTGACTTAACCCCAATCAGTATGACGAAAGGTAGCTCACTCATTCTCCGCATTTACTTCGGAGTGGTCAGTGCCGTTACGTTGTTTACCTTGATGTATGGCGCGATCGACATGCTCACCATTGGTCTCAAGACCTACGTGATCACGGCGGCCGACATGCCAAGCTATGGACTCGTCAATTGCGACAGCCCAGACGCACAATATCAGTTTGGTAGCTACACGAAGCCGATCGACGGTGGCACAACGAGCACAACCGTCACGCTCACGCCAGATGAAATGAAGGCGCGCTGCGAGGCCTCGAACGAAACGACCATGGAGAACTACCGCCGCGAAAAAGCGAACAACGCTGTTCGAGATATCGCGACCGTCCTCGTCTCACTCCCCCTCTTCATCACCCATTTCCGCGTTGTTTATCGCGACTGGACCGAAGAGCGCAAAGAGAAAGCTTAATCACTTCATCAACGTGGGAGCTCCCGAATACGGAGCGCCATAACCACAACCTATGCCAGGCAAGCGATTCAAGGAGGCAAGTTCAAAAATCGACCGTAAACAGGCCTACGAAATCTCGGCGGCCGTCGAGCTCCTCAAGCAGGTAGCAACAGCGAAGTTTGACGAAACCGTCGAACTCCACTTCTCGCTCGGCATCGATCCAAAGCAAGGCGATCAGCAAATTCGTGGCACTGTCACCCTTCCAAACGGCACGGGTAAGACGAAGCGCGTCATTGCCTTCGTTGACGCAAACAACGAATCAGCCGCAAAAGCAGCTGGCGCCGATCTTATTGGAACCGAAGAAACGATCGAGGAACTCGCACGCACCGGCAAAATCGATTTCGACGTTGCCGTTGCCGTTCCAAGCATGATGCCAAAGCTCGCCAAGGCCGCTAAAATCCTTGGTCCACGCGGCCTCATGCCAAACCCAAAGACCGACACCGTCGGCCCGAACATCGAAAAGATGATCAACGAGCAAAAGGGCGGTAAGATCTCGTTCAAAAACGACAGCCTTGCCAACGTCCACATGATCGTGGGTAAGAAGTCGTTCGACGCTGACAAGTTGGCAGAAAACTTGCGCTACGCGATTGACGCGATCCGCAAGGTCAAGCCAGCATCGTCAAAGGGTACGTACATGAAGTCAGTGACGCTCACCTCAACCATGGGTCCAGCGATCACGCTTGAAGTAAGCAACGCGTAAGTAAAGGCAAAGAAGCCCAAACAAAACCACGGCCGAAAGGTCGTGGTTTTGTGTTGGGGACAAGTGCGTTGACCCCCTGGCAGTAATCACGAAAAATAGGCACGGATCATTGGAGAATCATGATCGACTTTCCCGGTACCCTCATCGTCGTCGACGGTATGGACGGTGCCGGCAAAGGCACCCTCCTCAACGCTCTGCAGCAACGCATCGCTCATCGCAAGCATCTCGTCGCCACGGAACCAACCTTTCGATTCGTGGGCAGCGTGATTCGGGAAGAGCTCATCGCCAACCACAGCGGCTTTGCCTACTCGGGTAAAACGGTCGCGACCGCCTTTGCGCTCGATCGCGACATGCTATACAGCAGAATGATCCTGCCGTATCTCGCCGAACATCCCGACAGCGTGGTACTGCAAGACCGCGGACTCATCACGTCACTCGCCTATCAGCCGCTCCAAGACGCGGAAGTCACCATCGAATGGCTCCTGAGTCTCCACGGCAACCAAGTCGAACTCTCACGTCCGCCTGATGCGCTCGTCATCCTCCACCTCGATCCCGAGGTGGCTAGACAACGCCTCCTCGCCAGGCGAGACAAAAACGACAAAGCCATCTTCGAGCAGATCGAATTCATGCGCTGCGTCGCCGCCCGCTACCGTGATCCGACCGTTGTAGCGCCATACGTCGAGCGCGGCACTCGCGTCGTTCATGTAGACGCCGAGCGTTCGATGAAGGACGTAGCCTCAAGCACGATCGCTCAGCTCGCCGACCTGCTTCCCTGACCTCTCCCCCACTACCTCAAAAGGTGGTGGGGGATCTTGTTAATAAAAGAAATCCGCCCTCCGGTGCAAAGCACAGGAAGGCGGACGTGGCACTAGATAATCTCGAGCGTGGCGCGCCACTCGCGGCCGCGGCGCAGGAAGCCAGACTCATCGATCACGAGATCGGCGTAACGAGCGCCCGGCTCGTGAGCGTGGCGGATGAAGAGCGTCGCGCTACGGAAGGCGTAGCGGGCACGCCCATCACTCGAACGGAAGCGCGCGCAGAACGCAGCGTAAGCCGCATCCCAAGGCCGGTCGATGTACCGCTCCAGGAACTGACGAATAGCGCTCCAGGCGTAGTCATCGTCATCGCGGTACGGCAGCCAGGGATTGAGGCCAGCGATGCGCTCGCAGGCCTCCTCGGCGCTCATCACGCTGTGGTTCAACATCTGGCGCGCACCGTGACGCAGCGCACGATTGCGCAACTTCGCATGCAAACGCTCACTCGCGTTGTGCCCGCACTCGACGGCGGAACGACTCAACCTCTTCGTGGACATGCAAAAACCTCAGGATGAGAGGGTTTAATACATGCATACCTCCGGGTAACTGGGGAATATTAGCAGAAATATCAGTTCATTACAAGCTCCATCGCCGCTTGGAATCATCTCAAAGGAACGGTGACATTATCCACTTCTTCCCACTACCCCAAGGTGATAGCCTACTTCTGATATGCCCTCGCCCTACCACGATCCCTTCGGTCCCGGATCTCACCGCGAAAAGCGGTTTGTCCCGGATCAGGCGCGACTCAAAGTACTTGTAGAAAGCTTAAAGGCGCTTGGCATGCGCATCGTGCTCACACAAGGCGTCTACGACCTTATTCATGAAGGTCACGCCACCTATCTTGAGCGCGCAAAATCGTACGGCGATATTTTGATCGTCGGCATTGATTCCGACGAACTCACCAAAATTCGCAAAGGCCCCAAGCGCCCGATTGTTCCCCAAGACGAGCGCGTGAATATGCTTTTGCATCTTCGTCACGTGGATCTTGTCACCATCAAGGAAGCACATCACGGCATAGGCGACATTATTTCGATGATCAAACCCGACGTCATGGTGTTTTCATCGTCAACAACCGATGTCCCACAAGTAGACATCGACACCTACAAACAGCACTGCGGCGAAATCGTCGTTCTACCACCACAAGGTATCACTTCAACCACGGCCCGCGTGCGCAATCTCACCATCGAAGGAGCCGAAACGCTCGCCAAAGAGGTCACTGAACTGATCGAAAAATTTCTCAACAACATCCGACAAAGCTAACGCCGGTTTTATGCTCGTAGCCTACATTCCCGTTCTTCACCAAGGCTACCTCGAGCTCTTCCGTCGCTATGACGAGGTAGGCATTCTTGGGCCAGACGTTTTGGCGCAATTCACTTCAGTAACACGCGATCTTCGCGCCGTCGACCCTTTTCGCATGAAGTCAGCCATCGAAGGCCTTGGGCTCGTAACATCCGTCCGCGTGCTCACGCTCGATGATCTTCTTGAGCTTCGCAACCGCGAGCTCGTCATGCCAGACGACGACATTTCCCATCATCTCGCTGAAACGCATCAACTCCACGTTCAATTTGCATCTCTTTTTTTGCGTTGGGACAAAATGGCAGCCACCGCGTTTAAAACGCCCGCAAGCAATCGCTCCATAAGTCACGAAGCATGCGATCTGGAAATCATGGCGCTTGCCAAAGACGAGTCAAGGCACAGTGCGGATTGGTGGAGGCAAATCGGTGCAGTTATCGTGAAAGACGGCGCCATCATCGCCAAAGGCCACAACCACCACCTCCCCACCGACTTTCACCTCGCACACAACGGCGACCCTCGCTCAAATTTTAACGCCGGTGAGCACATCGACCTCTCAACCGCCATGCACGGCGAGGCTGGACTCATTGCACGGTGCGCAAAAGATGGCATCGCACTCAACGGCGCGTCAATATTCGTTACAACATTCCCTTGCCCAAACTGCGCGCGACTCATCGTCTCCTCGGGCATTACGCGCGTGTATTACACGCAAGGATATTCGCTCCTGGATGCCGAACAACTCTTTGCGGCGTGCAATGTTGAAACCATTTTCGTCAGCTAGCCAGAGCTTCCTGCGACCGTCAAAACCTCATCGAAGCTAAGCTTCGAAAATTATTTAGCTTACATTCGCTACCCAATTCGACGAACCAGCCCAATCTTTGGATCGTAAGACGGATCGTCGGGATTTGATTGCACGAGGTTGGCGTGAAGATGGGAAACTGTTCCACCAGTAAACTGCGTATCACCAAAACGCAACAGCATGGTGCCACCAACGACCCCGTTACCCAAAGCAAGTCCTTGCATGATTTCACCAAGCTCTTTCCACGCCTCCGGAGTAATTTCGGAGATGTGCTCAATGTGCTTGGTATGAATGACAAGTTTGTGATGCCTAGTTGGCTGATACGGATACATGTTGTCGGTCACCGTCCAAAACGAGCGGCGTTCAAGCGGTCGCTTGTGAAACTCGGCAAGATGTTCCGGGCAAAACGGACATACATTCTGCTTGGCGATGTCGGCAATGACGGCGTCGTAGCCGTTTGGTCGCGTGTTTTGCGTATTCACAAAGCTCGACATACCTCGAGATATTGTTAACTTTTTCTTTTTCTTTTTTATTTATTATTTTTTCCTTTACACCGGCGTCGGAATCACCATCGCTTCGTGCGGATCGTAGTCAGTCAACGTGAAATGATCTGGACGGAAATCAAGCAAATCTTTCACGTTTGAATCAAGCATCATTGTTGGGAACGGACGTGGTTCACGCGCCAGCAACTCCTTCACGTGCTCAAACTGACTCTCGTAAATGTGCGCGTCGGAAATCGTATACACAAGCTCTTTTGGCGTGTATCCCGTCACTTGCGCAAGCATCATGGTGAATGCCGCGTATTGGATCATGTTGAAAACGACGCCTACGGGAATGTCACCGCTTCGCTGGAAATGGTGCACGGAAAGCTGTTTCGTTTCCGGGAACACGAGGACATGCAAATAGCCATGGCATGGCGCAACAACCACTTTGCGCGGCGGAAGTTCCGCGTGCTGAATGGTGTACTGCGGAATCCACGGGCTAATGATATGCGTACGCAAATTCGGTCGCTCCTTGATTTGCTTGCCTTCGGCCGTTGGGAACGCCGTCCACGCCGGACCATACGAACCAGGGCCAAGATCGCCTTCTGGCAATCCAAAGATATCGCAACGCTCCTTCGTTACCCAACGCTTCCACCAGGCACACCCAAACGCTTTAAGCTCCTCTTGCGTGCGCGCGCCGTGCAAGAACGCAAAATGTTCGCCAAGCGCGCCAACCATGAATCTCCCCGAAAGATCACGTTCCGTAATCATTGGAAACCCATTCTCGAGTGAAAAGTGCATTTGCGCACCCAAAATCATACGTGAACCCTCACCTTGGATTGGCTTCACATCAACACCTTCCTCCATGATTTTTTTGAGGAGATTGCGATACTGATGATCTGGCGTTCGCTCGGCGACCGGCTTCATGAAGCTTCGCTGTGCGCGGTAATGCAAGACAATAGCGCGCGAATTCAATTGACGCGCGGCGACAAATTCTAAATTCACTCGACCAAAATCTGTTGCGAGCGGCACGCCTTGGCCGAACAATACTGGCTCAACCGTCAAAAACACCTCGTCAACAAGCCCGGCTGCAAAAAACTGACCATATACACTTGCGCCACCGGCAACGATAACTTGCTCGCAACCCTCCGCCTGCAAACGCCCCACAAGCGTCGCGGGATCGTTTGACGTAAATTCAACGCCTTCCCCGCCCGCCTGCGAATCAGGGTTCGCGGTCATGACAATAAGACGACGGTCCTTGAGCGGCTTGCCAATCGTCGCAAACGTCTTTCGCCCCATCACGACTGTTCCAATTTCCTTAGTCTTTTCTACAAAAAATTGGGTATCCTCTGTGCTCGTCCAATCAAGTGACGACTGATGTTCCTGTTCAGCAATCTTCCCGTCTGCCGACATGGCGGCGATCAAAAATACCTTCATAGCTCAAGGGACTGTGCCACACCTCAGATGTTCTGGATACGCCCACTGTCCACACGCAAAAATCTCTTGCAAATACGATATGTCTTGAGTAATATCAGCCGAGACAAGGAGGGCAGCGTGAGGAAACCCAAACGATTCAAGGCGAAGCGCAATCAACATATTCGCGGGCGCGGACAAGGAAAAACCAAACCCAAGCAACACGTCTCCTACAACCGAGTCGCTCACTGGCTGTCGCAGCCGAACCATCGATGGCACAGGGCCGAAAAGCGGCGCGTCCGCCGTCGCAAGCACGGCTGGCACTGAATACACTCCAATCTCTCACGCCTCGGCAAACGCCGAGGCGTTACGTTTTGATACATGAGTACACAACAAGACCAGCAGCTCCCTGATGCATGTACACCACAAAAACAAAACACAGTCGCAACACTCCACTCCTTCCTCTGGCGCTTTCGAACAAGCATGGCGCTCGAGAGGCACACAGGAAGAGTCGAATGTCACGACCGTGCTGATGCATCTTTACACTCGAGGTCATCGTGGTCAATGCAACAAATGTGGATAACGAATGAAGTCCACAGATTCAAGATACAAGACGCCCATTTTCAGATACGCTACGCTCGGCGTGAACTTCGCACCAACTCAATCTTGTTTTCTCTTTCATGATTGTTCCATTCAAACGTCTTACCACCGACGTTCCCATCCCTGAATACAAAACACCCGGAGCTTGCGCGTTCGATCTTGCCGTCATCGATGACGCCGTACTTGCACCAGGCGAGCGCAGACTCTTCCGAACAGGACTTGTTGTTTGCACGCCGCCAGGTCATGTTTTGATACTTGCACCACGCTCAAGCAACGCAAAAAAAGGCATTCGTCTCGCAAACGGTATTGGAATTATTGATCAAGACTACTGCGGACCAACCGACGAGCTTAAGCTCATGCTTCACAACATTGGCGACAGCGCATATCCGGTTGAACGTGGAGAACGCATCGCTCAAGGAATGTTCGTGCCGATTATGCGGGCTGAGTTTTCAGAAGTGAGTGAACTTGCCGCACCTGATCGAGGCGGGTTTGGAACAACAGGATAAGGTATACTAGAACCACGCTAAGCGTACGCTATGAGTATTATTACTATTGGTCAGATCATCGATCGTTCCCTTGAGCGCTACCGAGAGCACTTCAAAGAGCTCTTTGGCATCTCGCTGTGGATTCTTGTCGCCTTTATTCCTCTTGCGGTCAGTGGTCTCATTGGACCCGCGCAGGGCGAGGTCATCTCCACCTCACGCGCAATCTTGCTCGGATTCCTCAATACCGGAAGCGCGCTCGTTATTACCGTCGTCAGCCTTTGGGTCGGCATCTCGCTTATCCTTGCCATCGACCAAGCCGAACGTGGTAAGAGTATTGACGTAAAGGCGCTCAGCAAACAGGCATGGAAGCTCTTTTTCCCTTTTGCGCTTCTTTCGGCGGTCGTCGCCTTGCTCGTCTCATCAATTGCACTTCTTGCAGCGCCAGGTTTCCTCTTTATGGTTATTGGGACGCTTGGAGGTTACGATCTTCTTGGGAGCATCGGCTTCTTGCTCTTTGCTGTAGGCGCAGTCGCCGCGATCGTTCTTATTATCAAATTCAGCATCGAGCTCATCTTCACGCAGTATTCATTCATACTCAACACCAAAGGCAAACCCCTTTCCTGGCCCGCAATGAAATCAGCGCTCAAAGACTCACGAGCGCTCGTTCACGGTCGCTGGTTCGCAACACTCCTTCGCATTGGTATTCCAAGCCTTATTTTTTCGCTCGTCGTTTTTGGGGCGAATTATCTCATTTCGCTTGGTGGTGGCGTGCTCCTTGCTATGAGCGCGGGTTCGCTTCCGGACATCGCCATAAAAATTGGCGTCGTTCTCCTCTCCCTGTTCGTCGTAGCAACGAACGCGCTTGCCATGCCACTGTATTCGATTGCAACGTACATTCTGTATGACAGCCTCTCCGGAACATCAAGCCGAAGCTAAGGAACAACTTCCCTCAGTCGCTTCAATCATCATTGAGGCCATAAAACTCGTCGGCAAACATGCCGGCGAGTATTATGGTTTTGCAGGATGGCTGCTTGTTCCACTACTTCTCAGTATCGGAGCATACGCAACCGGAGGCTCGGTCGGCAGTCTTCTTCTCAATATCGCAAGCGCAGGCAATTTCATGCTCATCATGTGGTGCCTTGCTGCAAGCATTTTGCTTACCGCTGCATACACACTTCACCCCGACCGCACCGTCGATCCCCGTCACCTCAGCATGATCGCCTGGGAACGAACGTTCGGACTTGTCATCACGCTCTTCGCGGGAGCGATCCTTCAGCTCGCTGGACTATTCCTCCTTATTATCCCTGGGCTCATTATCGGGCAAGCCAAGAGGCTGTACTTCACAACCACACGTTCCTGCGCGGTCTTGCTGCAAGCCGCGAGCTTGTTCGCGGACGCCTTGGTGCCATATTGTTCCGCACACTCGGCCTTGCTGCGGTAGCCATCATCGTTTACGTCGCGGCTGGAACAATTATCGTCTCAGTAGCCTCAGCTTTTGACGTCCTCGATCCAACATCACTCATGACAACACTCCCCCCACTTTGGCTGCAAACACTGCTCAGTCTTATTGAAATTGCTATTTTCCCTGTGTTAACAGCTGCACATTCGCTCCTTTACCTCGCGGCCAAGTCAAGGTAAGTTGATGGGGTCGTATGCCGCTTATCCCTGTTATTGGACTTGAAACCCACGTCCAGCTCAAAACAAAAACCAAAATGTTCTGCGCCTGTTCAGCACACGCTGAGCACGAAGCCGCAAACACGAACATCTGCCCGATCTGCATGGGTCACCCTGGCACTCTGCCCGTTCCCAATGCCCAAGCGGTACGTTTTGCAATTTTGCTCGGTTTGGCGCTTGGCGGAAAAATCACGCCGCACTCCAAATTCGACCGCAAAAATTATTTTTACCCCGATCTTCCGAAGGCGTATCAAATCTCGCAGTTCGACCTTCCGGTCATGAGTGACGGCGAACTTGTGCTCGAAATTCCCGGCGAGGAAGACGCACGCATCGGCATTGAACGCGCGCACCTCGAAGAAGACGCTGCAAAAAACATTCACGGCGACGACGGCAAAACCTACGTCGATTTCAATCGCGGCGGGGTCCCGCTCGTCGAAATTGTCACGAGGCCTGACTTCACAAGCGCAGCGCAGGCCAAGGCTTACGTCCAGGAACTGCGCCTCATTGTTCGTACGCTCGGCATCTCGGACGGCGACATGGAACGCGGGCATTTGCGTTGCGACGTCAACGTCTCGTTGCGCGAAGTTGACGAGGACGGCAACCTTGGACCACTCAATCCCAAAACGGAAATCAAAAACATCAACTCGTTCCGAGCCGTCGAACGCGCAATCCAATACGAAATCCAACGTCAAACAAAGCTTTGGGAAGAAGGAACGCCACCAACAATCACCACAACGCGCGGCTGGAATGACGTCACACAACGCACCGACGAACAGCGCACGAAAGAAGGCGCAGCCGATTATCGCTACTTCCCCGAACCCGACATTCCACCTCTTGCACTCGCAGCGCTCGCAGAAGATATTGCGCGCAGCATGCCTGAACTTCCTTCAGCCAAGCGCCGCCGCTTTGTTACGGAATTCGGCTTCAAGCTCGAAGACGCTCGTCACATGGTCGACGATCCCGCAGTCGCAGACTTTGTAGAGGCAGCCTATTCAGAACTGGGAGGTTGGCTCGAGTCCCAACCGGAAATCACTCCGGAAACCATGGACGCCGAGCGCAAAAAGCTCACTAAACTTTTTGCAGGTTGGCTCATCACGAAACTTGCAGGCTTACTTGAGGAACGTGGCGGCAATATCCGCACCATGAAAGTAACGCCGGAGAACTTTGCAGAATTCATTACGCTCCTTGCCGAAGGAAAAATCACCAACACCAACGGCCTCAAGGTGCTCGAGCGCATGCTTAACGACGGAAGCGATCCGGAAGACGCCATTCGCGAACTCGGTGCCACGCGCATGGACGACGTCGTTGCACTTCGCCAAGTCATTGAACTCGTCGTTGCAGAACATCCAAACGAAGCTGAACGTTACCGCGCCGGCGAAGCCAAGCTCCTCGCTTTCTTCTTGGGACAAGTCATGAAAGCAACGCAAGGCAGCGCTGACGCAAAACTCGCAACCAACACCATCAAAGAAGTACTCAGCTAACAAAAACCCGGCCTCGGCCGGATTTTTGTTAGGCTGCTTTTTCGCCCCCTAATCGAACTTGAGAATCTGCGTCTGAAATCGCTGTTTCATTATTCATTGGAACATCTCGATAGGTTGCTTCCGCTCGACCACGAACCTGACGATCAAAAGGCGGATATTTTTCATCGACGGCACGAGAAACCCAGCGCATGTCAGGTGCGTCATCAACGGTTTTATCCGTTAACACAATCCCTTCTTCTCCAAGCATCTGCTTTTTATATTGCATGAGCGCCGCCCGCTCTACCGCAAGGCGATGACGCATGACATCATCGGTCTCAGTAATGATACGATCGGTCACTTGAGCCAATCGAGCGTCAATGTCAGCCTTTGTTACCTCGGCTGACTCAGCGATACGCTGCGTAGCTGCAGCAATTTCGCCGTCTATCCGTTCGCGTTCATGCATAGTTATTGCGCGATAAATGTCCGAGCAGCCTCAACGGCCTCTGCGCTCGACCTCACCCATTGTATACGATTATCCGCCTTAAACCACGTCTCCTGACGCTTTGCGTAGTGATGTGTATCGTATTTTATACGCGCAAGCGCATCCCGAAGCTTTACTTTACCGTCAAAGAACTCGCAAATCTGACGATACCCAATACCCGTCATCGCAGGCGAATCACAACCATATTTCTCTTTCAGTACCCGAACTTCCTCAACGAGCCCTTTAGCAACCATGACCGCAACACGATCATCGATACGCGCGTATAACTCCTCACGCGACACGTCCATGCCAATGTGAAGCGCGTTATACATTGCCGGCTCGTGCCCGCGCTCTTCGTGGAGCGGCCGTCCGGTCGTCGTAATGATTTCAAGTGCGCGAATAAGTCGAACGCGATTGTCTTCATCGATCGAAGCGAGCGCATCCGGATCTCGCTCACCAATAGCATCAATCAATTCTTGATTCGTCATGGCCTCAAACTTCGCACGCAGTTCAGGATTTGGCGCCACGCTCGAAAACGTCGGACGATCAACAAGTGCCTTGATATACAAACCCGTTCCACCAACCACAACAGGCATTTTGCCGCGTTTAAGGATGTCGGCAATTTTTGCATCAGCAAACGCCTGATAGTCCTTTACGGTGAACGTTTGATCGGGAGACACGAGATCGAATCCCCAGTGAACAACGTCGTCAACCATAAACGCCGGTGGACCAAACATCTGGCCGAGTGAGGTTGCGCTTGAGGCTGCTGTTATTCGTTGCCCTTCGGGCTTTG
>Ga0076186_102_pt1 | contig 20599 bp, 27 predicted proteins | sample RifGroD2_FD_68221 | JGI IMG/M metagenome (GOLD analysis project Ga0076186, IMG submission 68221) | Parcubacteria (Uhrbacteria) bacterium GW2011_GWD2_52_7 | reverse complement strand
CAAGCAAGGCGGCAAACTCCGTGGCGTTACTACGGGGTTTACCGGGCTCGACAACCTACTCTCCGGTCTCCAGCAATCAGACCTTGTCATTCTTGCTGCTCGTCCGTCTGTTGGTAAAACAAGTTTTGCGCTCGACATCATGCGTGCGGTCGCGCTGAAAACCAAACAGCCCGTCGGCTTCTTTAGCCTTGAAATGGCCAAGGAACAGCTTGTCGACCGTCTCATTTCCTCGGAAGCGAACGTGGATTTGTGGAAGTTGCGTAACGGGAGACTTTCGGACGCCACCGACGACTTCCCGCGCATTGGTGAAGCGCTTGGTAAACTCGCGGAAGCCCCAATCTTCATTGACGACTCGCCGGTCGCCTCCATCATGACCATTCGCACGAAGGCACGACGTCTGCAAAGTGAACACGGACTTGCCATGATCGTGATTGACTACTTGCAGCTCATGGAAGCTCGTACAAAAACCGACAACCGTGTGCAAGAAGTCGCAGAAATCTCTCGCGGCCTTAAACAGATTGCTCGTGAACTCAACGTTCCGGTGCTCGCACTGGCCCAGCTCTCTCGTGCGGTTGAAATGACAAAACCAGCTATTCCAAAGCTCGCTCACCTTCGCGACTCAGGTTCCATCGAGCAAGACGCTGACGTCGTCATGTTCTTGTATCGTAAAGCCGCTGATAAAAACTACACGCCCGAAGAACTCACACCCGAAGATCGCGTTCGTGCTGAAGTTCACATCGCTAAACATCGTAACGGACCAACCGGCGTCGTTAACCTCATGTGGGATGCCCAACACGCCTCGTTCCGCAACCCTGAACAACAACGATCCGGTTACCCCGGAGTCAACACGGCTCCAGCCCCAGGACCGTCATCGTCAGCGCAGACGTCGAGTGGTCCAAATCCAGCGAATGTCGGGCTACCGCCTGGCGTTCCGCCAAAAGGCGCTGGGTTGCCGCGACACGCATAGTTCGCTATCCTTCTTTCACCTATGTTCAACAAAATCAAACAACTCAAAGACCTCCGTGACCAAGGCAAGCAAATGAAAGCCATGCTCGATGAAGTCATCATCATCGGTCGCGGCGCAGGCGGTAAAGCTATGGTGACGGTAAACGGCAGCCACGAGGTTTTAGGCGTACAAATCGACGAAGCGCTCGATCGTGAAAAAATTGCTGACGCCGTCAAAGATGCGCTCAACGACGTCAACAAGCAGTTGCAGGTTGAACTCATGAAGAAGATGAAAGAGATGGGCGGGCTCGACATGTTCAAGAACCTTGGACTGTAACTCAACGGGTCCTGTCAGCGGATTTACCCCGCCAGTGCAGCTCGCTTGCCGGACAGACTAACGTTCGGGCTCGACGCCCTCACTATCGTCTGTCCGTCGCTCGCTTTCGACCCTTGGTCGACTCCGCTGCCACCCGCTCGTCAGAGACGCGCCGACCAAACACAACCGTTCTTAAACACATCAAGCAAGGTGAAGGAGGAGGTCGAACTATGCGACGATTTCCAGCACCAATTCATAACGCAATGGCCGCGCTTGGTCGCCTTCCTGGTGTTGGCCCCAAAACGGCGTTGCGTTATGTTTTTGCGTTGCTGCGCCTTTCGCGCTACGAGCTTGAAAGCGTTGGTAAGGCCATTATTGAACTCGCGAACGTAAAGGCGTGCACCATTTGCTTTACGTACGCCGAACGGGACGTGTGCGACATTTGTTCCGATCCGCAACGTGACGTGACATCGCTCTGTATCGTCTCGGAGTCGCGCGATATTGCCACCATGGAAGCGACCGGCGCGTATCGTGGAAAGTATTTTGTACTCGGCGGAACACTCAATCCTATCGACGGCCGCACACCAGAAACGCTCAACGTCCGGCAGCTCGTCGAACGATTAAAAAAAGAACCCGGCATTGCCGAGTGTATTCTTGCGTTTTCGCCGGACGTGCATGGCGAAACAACGATTTTATATTTAAGCCGCGTTGTAAAACAACTCGGCCGGAAACCCACCCGTCTTGCCCGCGGCCTCCCAATAGGCGCCGATATCGAGTATGCGGATGAAGTGACGTTAGCAAGCGCGCTTCAGGGGCGATCTGCAGCGTAGACGCCTCACTTTCTTATCGTAATAAAGAACCCCCGAGAGCCGATTTTCATGTCGGCGCCCGGGGGGGGACGTTAGTCTAGCAGATTTTCACGGTCTCACTTTTGTCGCAGAGGAGGTTGTCCGAAAGAGCATTGCTGCATCGAGGCGAACCTCGATTCGTTTGACGTGCAAAGGGTAAAGCACATCGCCCGATCTTTCGTCCAACCGAGATGTCGGCCATCCGTAGCCACCGCGAGTCGCGCGTGACAACAGCTCCGACGTGCCCTTGTTGTCTGAGATTAGCTCGTGTTTGTCCCTCAGACCCGCCAGTCCTGACCTTCTGCTGCCGTGTTTTTCGTCCATCACCGATCCGATGTCGGCGATGAGATCCGATCCGCGGGTCTGATCCGCGGCACCGCATATTGGTGAGGCTCTGACTCGGACTTTTGGTCCGTAGCTACCTCCGACGGGCCCCGAAGGACCGGCCGACGGTAGTTCGCCGTTCACGAGCTTGGTGCACCCCTTTCTTCAAGGGCTTGCAACAAGGCGTCTCTCGTTACTGAGCTTCCATTGAGTTTCAGGCGGATGAGCTGGGCCGTAACCCAGCTAGAAGCCGTACACTCATCTTCACCCTCGTTTTCATGAACGCAACGAGGATTGCACTTGGATCCGCAGCGGCTTTACTTTACCCGCTGGGTTAAGAGTCCCACGGACTCAACCACGAATCGACAGCAGACTAACGGAGACGAGCTCCATCCGCATACATACGCCGAAGCGATGATGCCACAGCTGTCGTTGCACTCGGCCTCACTGCTCGCGGGGTTACCGCAAGCCACACATGCCGTCGTGGCCACAACTCCCGAATCAAGCCTGGAGAAGTGTTCGTGCTCAACCACTCAACCTGATTGAACTTTACGCTACACGCTCACCTGATTGAACAAATGGCCGGTTGCTTTATTTCGTCCTGGGCCGCTATCCGGCAATCGTCACCAGGAGTCTTGCATCGAGGCGAACCTCGATCGTGACAAGAACTAGCATAGCAAAAAATCAGCCTTTTGTAAAGGCAGAGGTAACATAATACCGCCAATGCTGGCGGTTTTATGTGCGTGATTACGCGATGGTTTCGATTTGGATTTCCGTAAACGGCTGGCGATGACCGACGTTTCGGCGGTAACGGACCTTCGGCTTGTACTTGATGATCGAGACCTTTTCTGCACGGTCGTGACCAACAATCTTTGCCGTCACCTTTGAACCGGCAACCATTGGGGCGCCGACTTTGACTGACGTGCCGTCGTTATCAGCGACGAGCATGGCTTCGAAGGTGATAACATCACCGACGTTTTGCTCAAGCTTTTCAACTTTGAGCTTCTGGCCCTCGGAAACGAGGTATTGCTTTCCGCCAGTAGTAATAACTGCGTACATACGAGATTTGAGCTGCTCAGGCGTCTCTTTCGAGAACTTTAAGCCTTACGCAAGCCAAGATTTAGGTGCCAGGAGATTACCAGATGACTACTTCTCCGTCAAGCGAGACCGTAATAGGCATACCCGCCAAGATCCCCAGTTGATCAACCGAACCCGCAGACAGTTCGAGCGCCATGTCGATTAGCAACGGCTCGGAAGTGAAGCTCACGGGATCCTCACCCTTTTTTGGCGCAGGAATGTCCTCTTGCACAGCGACAACCTTCCCGTCCCTGATCCAAACGACATCCAAATCAAACGCCATGCCCTTCATCCAAAACGTACGTTCATCCTCTTCGTCAAACACAAAGAGTAAACCGCCGCCAGGAACATCTTCGGGTTCATCATATTTCCCAAGTCCAACGCGTTGTTCCATGAACGTATCAGCAACCGGCACCTGCAATGAAGCGCCTAAAATGGTTATGTCAGCCTGGCCGACATCACTCATAACCCTCCACCCCACAAAACCTGCGAGCAACACGCCCACTAACACAAACACATGCGTTCGTTGCATAGATTATCGATAGTTTTTCAGCACATGTTGTACACCACCCAGCACCATCGCGGCAAGCACGCCAAGCGCCACAAATTTCTGCCAGCTACTCAGTACAAGCGTCGTCACACCAAAACACAAAGCAACAGAACAGTACACGATAACAACCTGTGATTCAGAAAGCTTCAGCCGAAGCAGCAAATGATGCACGTGCAGTCGATCTGACGTTCGAAATGGATGCTGACCCGCAAGCAATCGTCGAATAATCACAATAGCAACATCGAGCGCTGGAATACCCATCACGAGGAGCGCAGTTGCAATCTTGCTTCCGGAAATAATGGCAAGCACGCCAAGCGTATAGCCCAAAAATGTACTCCCGCCCTCACCCATAAATATCGTCGCCGGATGCCAGTTCCACATGAGGAATCCCAAAATTGCAGCAAGAAATGTAAGCGAAAGGAGTGCAACGTCAGGTTGGAAATAGGCGGACGACAACGCAAGCGCCGCAATCACCATTGCGCCAACAGCAGTCACGCCACCAGCAAGACCGTCCATACCGTCGAGCAGTTTCGTCGTGTACGTCATGCCAAGAATCCACATAAACACCACGATCGTCGAAACGCCAGCAGCAATCTCTACAAAACCTCCAAGCGGATTCGTGATCTTGGCAACCTCTATACCCGACACAACCGCAATGAGCGCAGCAAGAACCGGAGCAATCACGGAATATTTTGGCGACAATTGGTAACGATCATCAAGATACCCGCCAATCATAAGCACCGCTCCCCCAACAAGAAGTCCCGCAATGTGCTTTGCATCAATATCGCCCGACGTTAAATGATCGGTCGCGACCAGCATGACGAGTGTTGGCAATACAAAACCAACATACATAGCGATACCACCAAGAAGCGGCATCTCTGCACTATGAAACTTTCGCTCACCGTCTGGACGATCAACAACGCCGAAGATTCGAGCGACACGGGCGACCGCCGGCGTAAGCAGTGTCGCGAGTACAAAAGCTAGTCCAACGGGAAATGGCCACCACCAAGGCATAGTGCACGTAACGTAACAGGGTGCGTCGATTATTAAAAGAGGGCGACGAGGACAAAGGTCACGTTTTTACCGTGTATTCGTGTGTAAAGTATACTTTACATTTTACCTTCAAAAAGCCCAATGTTTTTGCATTTGGGATGTAAAGTAAACTTTACACAGGATTTCTTGGCTCAACGACTACCTCGACCTCCCCTTACCCCTCACCCTCACAATCACTTCACCCTTTCACTACCTCACCCCTCAACCCACCCCTCTTTCAATGTCTCACGCTCATATCCCCTCACATCCTTCACTGCCTCACCTCACAGCACTTCAGCCTTGTTCACCGTGAGCACTCCCCCAGCATCATAAACAAGACTATCGCGACGGCCGACTTCTTGTCCCAAAATCTTTTCAGCAATCGCATTCTCAAGCCGCTCTTGCACCACGCGACGAAGCGGACGCGCACCAAACTTCGGATCAAATCCAGCCACCGCCAATTCGTGAATGGCAGCGTCGGTGACGCTGAGCGCAATTCCCTTCGCCTTCAAGCGTTCGACAATCTTGCCAACAAGCAAATATGCGATTGCAGCTACATCGTCTTGCGACAACGGCGAGAACACAATCACGTCGTCAAAACGGTTCAAGAATTCAGGGCGATACGTCTCACGCAACTGATGCTCCATGAGCTCAGTTTTGATCGCGTCGAGCGCTGTTCCCTTGGCGACCTCGTCTTGAATAAACTGCGTTCCCGCATTTGAGGTTGCGATAATGATTGCATTCGTAAAGTCGACCGTTCGACCAAGCCCGTCCGTGAGTCGTCCATCGTCCATCACCTGCAAGAACAAGTTCAAAATATCCGGATGCGCCTTTTCAAGCTCATCAAGAAGCAACAGCGAAAATGGTGCGCGACGAATAGCTTCGCCGCCGATCAATCGCGTAACGCTCGATTGCTCTTGATATTCAGACATGTCAAAACGAACCATCGCGCTTTCGTTGCTGAAAAATTCCTCTGCCGTCGCTTTCGCAAGTTCAGTTTTACCAACACCGGTTGGACCCAAGAACAAGAAGTTTGCAATAGGACGATTCGTGGAGCGCAAGTCCGTTCGAGCGCGACGCAGCGACGACGCAACAGCTTTCACTGCGTTGTCTTGGCCGATGACGCGTTCATGCAAACGCGACTCAAGCTGCAACAACCGTTCGCCTTCGTCTTGCGAAACATCCTTCACCGGAATCTTGGTACGTTCCCCAACGATACTTGCGACGTCCTCTTTGCGTACCCAACCAAGCCCTGCTCGTTCCGGCGGACGCTTACTTGCGACAAGCGCCGACTCTCGTGCAAGTTCAAGCGCGGTTTCCGGCAGCACACCGTCATGCAAATAGCGGAGCGCATAATCAACGCACGTCGACAAAGCATCGTACGTAAAGACAACGTTATGCTTTGCCTCAATACGACCAACCTGCGCCTCAAGCACACCAATAGCGTCTTTTCGATCAGGTTCCGCAACCGCCACGCGCTGGAGCTTTGGCCCAAGCACAGAGCGCTCAAGCGTTCCCGCGTAGCCCTCAGGCGTCGTTGTTGCAATAACGAACGTGTAGCCTTTTTCAAGTTCACTCGCGAGCACGGATGCAAGATCAATTCCCGCACCAATGCCGACAAGTTCGTGAATATTTTCAATCACCAAGACAATATTTCCCGATGCAGCAACCTCGTGGAGCGCAATAAGAAAACGCTCGTCCGCACCCGAACCTCCCTGCGCGCTTACGATAAGCGGAACCGCAAGCTTCAACAGTCGCTTGTCACCCAATACGGCTGGAACACGCTCTTCCACCATGCGGTCAGCAATGCCGTCGATGATTGCCGCCTTGCCAACACCAGGAGGACCAACAAGCACCACGCTCTGATTACCACCTTCAATGGCGCGGAAGACGGTTGAGAGTTCATGCTCGCGTCCTACCAAGAAATTCGTGCGGCCGTACACGGCGTCACGCGTTATGTCTTCGCTCACGCTATCAAGAAACGGCGTCGCAACCGCAGTGTAGGCGCGGTTCATGTTCGTCGTTGGCTTAAACGATGCCGCCTTTCGGAACTCAACGTAACGCAAACGCAAGTCGTCCGTAATGCGCAACCAATTAACGGTATCTTCGACGGCTTGGCGATCAATCTTCGCTGCATCAAACACCTCTTGCAAAAACGGCTCAGCCTCAAAAACCACAGCGAACAATTCAAGCGGCCCCACGGTTCGTCGACCGGTCGCCAGCGCCTGGTAGCACGCCTGGGTAACAAGTTCAACGGCCGACGTACCAAACACCGTTTCGCCCGACGGCAATGCCGCAAGACGACGACGGATAGGGTCGGCAACGGCCGAAAGCGAAAGACCAAGGCGCGCCAAGAGCACGCGTACTTCTTGCGTTTGCGTGACGCCGCCAAAAAGATGCAGCGCACCCACTTGCGCGTGCTTTGCGTTCAGAGCGATGTCAAACGCGCCCTCAAGCGCAGCAACCGAAGACGGAGACAGCACGGAAAAAATGCCGCGACGAACTGACGCCGCCTCAAGTTGTGGAACAGAAGCGACTTCAGGCGTTCCCTTAAGCTTTGGAAGTATTTTATGTCCATCGCGATCGCTCAAGATGCGATAGATCAGAAAACAAAGCGCAAGCAAAGCTCCCCACAATCCGGCGTACGCAGAGCTAGGAAGGCTGCGGTCGAGCATGATCGCCGTCTTTTCAAACTCCCCCCAGGACACCACTTGAAAGGCAAAAAACGCGAGCCCGGCTATTATCGCAATAATCGCAACAATTCGCTCCGCAGCGTGCAATCGCTTGAGTGACTTCCGCCATGCGATCGACTCTTTTGAAATCGTTTCGTCGACGTACCAAAATATCCCATCGGCAAGCACGCCAGGAAATCCTCGACGAATCGGCTCGTCCTGTTGATTGGAGAGCAAAGCATCAACGTCCTCCCTATTAGCCAACCAAAGCGCTGAGCGCTGAATAAACAACCATAAGACCGGCCACGATTGGCAAAACCATGTACGCGACAGCAATCATTACAATGACGATACTCACAACCAGCAACCCGATGCCTCGCCCAATAACGTTCACAAAACGCATGAACACGCTAATAATGCGACTTTGCCAGTCGTATTGACCAAACATCGGCACAAACATGTTTTTCACCCAAATACCGACTGCGAGACTGCGCTCGTAGCCAATAATCATTTCCTTCGCGAAACGGAGCGTACGCAAGAGTCCGCTCGAGTACCACCACAACGGAAAGCGCACGATATCCAAAACCGCCTCAAGCATAATGTTCCCCGACGCACGATGAGCCGCATCCATATGTGTTGAGTATACCAAAAAAGGACTCGGCATGGCCGTTGACTCCGCCCCAGGTGCGGATTCGTCAACGGCCCTACCTCGTCCTATCAATGCTCATCCATCACTACGGCTGCAGTACTTCCTCGGCCGGCTTCCCCTCTACAAGAACAACTACACTCGTAACACTCGTAAATTGCTTAAGCGTTGCCTCGATCTGCGAACGAATCACGCCAACATTACACGAACCGCTTACCATCGCATCAAGCTCTTCACTAAACTCAACCGTCGCTACGCCATTTTCGATTGAAACGCTGCGGAGCGTGGTTCCCGAAGGAATGTTCGTACCAAATCCTTCTTCGTATTCGTTGGTTGACGGACCTTTGAGTAATTCTTCGATTGCAGCGCGTGCAACGGCTTGCGTTTTGGGAATTCGTCGCGTTACCGCCGACACCGTCTGGCAGTCAGCTGACGTTGCCGCTGTGGTGAAGTATGCATTCACTTCCATGGTCTCCACGTCAGCAAACGCAACAGGAATCGTTACCTTATCAACCTCGCTCCCATCCATGGCGCTGTACTGGAAGACTTCGAGCGTGCCCGCCGTCGTTCCTGGCTCGTCGTAATTTGCCGTGATAGTAAATTCACCAAACTGCCCAATATCCGGCGCGTCCGCCGTTGCCGTTCCCTCGACGAGCTCCACGCCGTTACCATCGCTCAAGCGATACGCGAATTGGTTCTCGAAGACACGAGCCTTGCCGGTAATAACGAGCGGCAAGCCAACTTCGTCGTTTGCATCCGGCTCGTAAACCACAATATTTCCCGACGTCGAGCTGGTCGACGTGTCGTCACCATCCGAGGTATCGGTATCGTCACTCGGTTCCACGGTATCATCGTCCGTGGTGTCGTCGGTTGTACCGTCATCCACAACGGCGCCGTTATCTCCGCTGTCTGTACCATTCGTATTTGCATCCTTGAGCGCAAGTGAGGCGACAAGCGCGATCAGGACAAAAACCATGATCGCGAGCAGGATGTTCATAACATGAGAAGTTCGCATATATCAGCATTACGACACGCAAAAGTCAGCATGTCAACGGAAACTGTTAATCATTCTCTGGACGCTCTTCAAGCGTCACCTGCACCGTCTTTTCCTCACCGTCGTGCACAACCTTCAACTCAACGACGTCACCAGCCGCTTTACCCCGTAAAACATAGGCGAGCGGGCTATCTTCGCCAATCTTTTCTCCATCAACTTCGAGGATAATGTCATTCTCCTCGATACCGGCCTTATCCGCAGGCGAGCCTGGAATAACCGCAAGTGATCCATCGTCCCCGCGAAGCACGATCGCTCCATAATCAACCGCAAGGCTGTTTTGCTCCGCCATACTCTCGGTCACCTGCAAATACCGAACGCCAAGATAGGCGCGGCTGATCGATCCGGTTTCACGCACCGACTCAACGGTCGTTTTTACGGCATTCGCCGGAAGCGAGAATGAAATATTTTCGCCCTGCATCGATGTCGCCACATTTACACCAATAACCTTTCCCGAAAGATCAAGAAGTGGTCCGCCAGAATTCCCGGGATTAATGGCGGCATCGGTTTGAATAACGTCATACAATTCTTCGACGTCGCCTTGGCTGCTCGACGCCGTCACTGATCGGGACAAGCCCGAAACAACGCCAACAGAAACGGTATTACGGAACTCGCCAAGCGCGTTTCCAATCGCCACGACGCTCTGGCCAACCTTCACCGCGTCAGAATCGCCAAATGCAAGGTACGGCAAGTCGTCGCCTTCAATCTTGAGAACTGCAATGTCGAGCTGATCGTCGCTCGCGATCACTTCAGCCGCGTATTCGGTTCCGTCGTTTAAAAACACGTTGTAATCCGCCTCGCTATCGCTTGCGACATGCGCGTTCGTCACCAAATAGCCATCACTTGAAACAATGAATCCCGAGCCGCCGCCAATTTCAATGTGCTCCGTGCCATTTTGCCGCTGCATCATGGGCATGCCAAAGAACGAACCGAATGGATTGTACTGTTCCATTTTTGGAACATCTTTTGAAATGACAATCGAAACAACGGCCGGGTTTGCTGCCTCAACGACACTAACGACATCTGACGCTTCACCTGTTGAATCCACAACCGGTACAACGCTCGTTGTTATGCCAAGCGCTTCCCGAATACGACTCTGCAAGTCGTCTGCTCCAATCACGACAAATGCAACCGTGCCAACAAGCACACAACTCACGACACCACCAAGCACACCAGCAACAAACGAAGGAAGATGAGATTTGATATTGAATGTTTGCATAGCACCATCTATTATGCGAAGGATTTTACGCATGTCAACGGGGAACATTTTCTCTGCTATCATTCACACATATGGCTGACAAAGAATCAAAAACAAAGCTTGACGCAACCGAACGTCTTGCTCGGGCAATGGAAAAACAAACATCACTCAAATGGAGGTTTCTCCTTGGCATGATTACTGGACTTGGCACGGCAATTGGCGCAACCATCGTCGCATCAATTCTCGCGTATGTTCTCGTCCAATTCTTCCAATCTGTCGGCTGGCAGGAAACTGTCGAAAGCTGGAAAGACGAAATGCGCTCCACGATTTCTGACGAAGTAAAGGAGTCGCAGCAAGACATGATCAACGAAGCAACCTCACGCTTCCTCCGCTAAACACAAAAAGACGGCGCGTGGCCGTCTTTTTGTTATCGCGTAATCTTTTTGAGTTTCACTTCCGTGTCGAGCTCTTTCCAAATCTTCGTGTGCCCAAGCATATCGCGCGTAAGAGCAACGATTAATGGCGCCTTAACCATGCGCATGAAATCACGTCGCTCCGAGGGCAATGATTCTGAGCTTCGATAATTATCGAGCGTGTCGGCAACCTTCACCGTCCACGCCTCAATGTCATTCGCGTCGATAAGACGACCGATCATCTTCACCCATCGCACGGTGCCCGACGGGATGTCATTGTCGTGCGTGACAAGCTTTACAATACGGAGCGTACGTTCACTAAAACCCATGTTCGCCAGTTCATCAAACGTCACGTGGCTATCCTCAACAACATCGTGCAATAAGCCAGCCAAAATGGTCTCACCGTCAAAACCATGACGGCGAAGCGTGCCCGCAACATTCAGGGAATGCTTGTACGCCGGGATTTTGCTTCCCTTGCGCGTGCCCTGAATCTCTGTTCGCACAAGCTGTTCGGCTCGTTCCTCCAGGGTATAGGTTTGCATAGGGAGAATGGTTAAGGGAACCATTCAACATACATGAGCCTCATAAAATGGCAAGTCTTAGGGTAGAATGATGACAATATGGCCTCTCCATCCACAAACGTCGTTATTCTCGGGTTCGGCGAAATTGGCAGCGCAATACATAACATCCTTCAAAAGAACACGCGCATATCGCTGAGCGCATGGGACAAAAACGCACACAAACTCCCTGAACAAGTCCCACTTGAAACGCTTATCCCAAGCGCGGACATCGTATTGGTATGCGTGCCCACCTGGATTCTTGCCAACGCGCTCCAAAGCGTAAAAAACCTCCTTAAGCCAGAATGTATCATTGTCACCGTCGCAAAAGGTTTTGAAAAAGAATCGTGCCGAACACTCCCCGAAATCCTTGCGCAAACCATGCCAAGCACCCCACACGTCCACCTTGCCGGACCAATGCTCGCCGAGGAACTTCACGCAGGCAAATCCGCCATCGCCGTCGTTGCAAGTACAAACGCCAAGGCTCGCCGCAAGGTTGCCACGCTCTTCCGATCAACCGCACTCAAGGTGACTCCGTCCACAGACATGATCGGCGTCAGCATGGCCGGCGCACTCAAAAACGTGTACGCCATCGGCATGGGCGCGCTTGAGGAACTTGAGCTTGGCGCAAACGCACGCGGCTGGTATCTCGTTCGCGCCATCGAGGAAATGCGCGTGATCACCGAAGCGTTCGGCGGCAAAGCAAAAAGCGTTATGGGCATGGCAGGGCTCGGCGATCTTGTTGCGACCGGCACCAGCCCCTACTCAGGAAATTTTACCGTCGGACGAGAACTCGCTCGAGGCGAAGCGCCGTCACGGCCAAGCGAGGGACTGAACGTCCTCCCCTGCTTGCTGCGCCGACTTCCTGAATACTCACCAAAACTCCCCATCTTGAACAGCATCGCACTGCTTGTCGAACGACGGACTCCACCACGCGACTGCCTTTCGGCTGCATTCATCAAATAATTACACGCGATCGACGCGCTGCAATGCGGCGCGTCGTTTGCGATATTCGGGAATTGCCGTTTCGACGAGCTTCCAAAATGCGGGCGAATGATTCATTTCCCGCAAGTGACACACTTCGTGTACAACGACGTATTCAACGAGCTCGATCGGCAGCAGGGCTAAGCGCACGTTGAAACTCAACGTCTTTTTTGACGAACAACTTCCCCAACGCGAACGTTGCGCGCGAATTGAAATGCGCTCGCACTCTGCGCCAAGCATTTGGCAGTAACGCGTAACAAGCGGCTCGATGAGCACCTGAAGCCGGTGCCTCTCCCCCTTACCAAGAGCCTGTCCTGAGCTTGTCGAAGGAGGGAGTTGGAGGGGGTCTTTTCCTTGACGCATCTTCGCACGCTCCACCCTCTCCTCAATCCACGCACGCTTTTCGTTAATAAACGCCTGAACACGGCTCAAACTTGCCCGCTTTGGCATGGTCACAAGCACGCGTCCATCGCGCCCAACCGTGATCTTTACACGTCGTGACCAATGGTGACGCTTGATGCTGATTTCGATTGACATGACTTACCTAAAATAAATTGGCACCTCTACACTATCGTCATTTTCCGGAAGACCGGATGGGTTGTCTTTCATGAATACCACCGTTCCTTTGTCTCCATTTTCTGGCGCAGCGAACTCAAGTAATCCTTCAAATCGCACAAAGTCCGTCGTCATCCATTCGTCCTGCGCTGTCACATACGTTTGCACGAGCACATTGCCGTCAGCGTCAAGGAGTTTTACCGGCAACGTGGCTTCAAAATACCAATTGCCAACCGCCTCACCCGAAAGCGTAAACGGACTCGCAATGATTTGATTCACGAACGGCGTCGTAATCGAAATATCATCCGTCGAAACATACTGTACGGTGTTCCATTTGGTGATAACGCACCAACTTGACGCGTCCGTACACTGACTTGCCAAAAACACATACGCAACACTCAAGCACGTCACGCCAGCGACCACATAAAAAAGCGCGATCACCCGAGCCGCAAGACCTTTCACATACCTTGTACCCGTCCGTCCCGGCATCCAACCCGCGCCGCGGGCGAGCACAAACAAACCGTGCGCTAACAAGAGCAATCCGCCGAGCACACCAATGCCAAAACCCACCATCACCGTAACAGGTTCATCGAGCGTAAGGAGCGACGCCACGGCGCCAGCGACCGCAATCAGCGCGAATGCCAGTGCGCCATAGTGGAACGCCGTTCCCTCGACATTAGCAATCCGGTCAGCGCTTTGAAGCTTTCGAAACATAGCGGTAAGACGCAAAATAAGAAAAGTCATCCCTTGACGTCATCATAACCGAAAAGCGGAGCAATGACACCCCGCTTTTCTTTTTTTCGCTAAACCGCCGCTGCCGTACCACGATCCGATTCAACGCTTTCACTCCAGTCGGCTTCCTCGGAACGATTGTACACCGATCCGATGATGGCTCCAGAGATGGCGCCCTGAATGAACGCACCAATGACCGTCAACACACCCGCCCAGAATCCGGAAGCTCCGCTAAACATCTCAGGCAACGCACCACCCAAACCTGCAACTCCGCCAAAGATGAGCAAGGCGATAATCGCTATAACCGCCGAGGCACTTCCGAAGGCCAAACTCAACGCGCGAATGTCAAACATATGCTCGAGCTTGAAGAATCTTCCCTTCGACCGTAAAGCGAACACAGAATTCTGCAAGCACAAGCAAGAATCCCGCCTGTTTTCTCAACAAAAACTCGCAGTCATGGTAAGGTAGTTTTGCGGAGGTTGAATCTTAACTTCAGCAGTCACTATGTTTCTTCCGATTAACATCGCTATTGCCTCACTCGCGACCGCCGGCATGATGCACGCCCCAGGCATCGCACCATTGCCACGGCACACCATTCCGACGCCCCCACCAAGCATTGAACGCGTCGAGGCTCCGTTCGCTCCAGTGAAACAGAACATGCTCAGTCACATCGATCGCGCACTCAGCCATATCGAGACGCGCACTGCTCAAGTGAACGATGACGAAAAACTCAGTGACGAGCAACGTCAAAAGCGTCTTGAACGTCTTACGGAGCGAACGGAACGCATGAACACCATGCGATCAGGCGTCGAATCTGCAAATTCGTTTGACGACTTGAAAGCGCTTCATCGCGAAAATATCCCATCGCACCAAGAACGTCACAAAGCCCGCCGAGAAATCCGCGAAGACATGCAAGAGATCCGTCGGGATCGCCGCGAACTCCGCCGTGATGTACGCGAACTTCGTCACGACATCCGTGAGCAACGCGCAGAGCAAAAGTAATTCAAACACAAAAGACGGCCGAAGGGTCGTCTTTTGTTTGTCGATCAACGCTCCTGAATACTCACATTACGAAAGTGCCCCAATCAGTTCGCGCTGACGAGCGTCGGAAAGCGCGCGCCAAAGTTTTGTCTTGCCAAGATGTGATTCGCTCAGGCGAAGCATGATGGGTGCCTTGATGGTAAGCATCCACGCTCGACGGTCCATGGGCATGCCAGACGAATCCGCAATATTTGAAATGAGGTCAGCAACTTTGATCGACCAAGCATCAACATCCGACGCTCGCACAAGTCGCGCCATCATCACCACCCAGCGCTCATCGCCCGAAGCAAGCTTTGCGTCATGCGAGGCAAGATCCACAAGCTCAACGACACGCGACGAAAACCCCATATCACTTAACTCATCAAACGTCACTCCCCCGTCTTCAATAACGTCGTGAAGCAATCCAGCAATGCAGACGTCATTTTCACAACCGTGTTCTTTTAAAATGTCCCTCACGTGATACGAATGCAAAAACGCGGGTCTATCAAGACCTTTACGTTTACCAGGAATTTTTTCAGCAACAAGTTGTTCAGCGATGAGCATGTCAGACATAGTGGTCCTGATTGTATCGTGAAAGGGATGGCAAACGAAATCACGCCGACCGTCTTCACTCACGAGCACCCTCCTCACACCCACCCTCACCCCAAAGCCCAACGCCGCCGGTACGAGCTACGTCTTCCGCCGCCTGATAAACAGACTGACGTGCATAAGGGACGTCGTAGGTATATTCGTATGCATAGCCAGAGGAAATGAGCGCAAGCCCGACGTCCGTTCCATCCATGAGTGCAACGTAGCGAAGTGCACGGCCGTATTTATCGAAAGCCTCTTGCGTGCTGTCAGGAATAAGTGTGACGCCTTCTCCCGTTAACATCGCCTTTGCCGCCCTACTCGCCTCTTCTCCAAAACACTCAACAGGACGGCGAGGATCGACCGTTTCTGGCGTATTGATGCCTATAATACGAACCGTGATCTCTTCACCGTTCTCCATAACGACCAACGTATCACTATCCACCACGCGTACAACCGTGCCGTCTGAAGTAGCTTCGTTCTCAACAAACACACCGCTAGGCACGGGAACATCAAAAATTACTGCAAGTAAGGCAATTGCCATCGTAACAAATGCCGCAAGAAACGAATGCTTCATACCAAGCCATTGTACGTGATAGTTCAACAGCCCATTCATCCACACCAAAGCATTGCCAATATCATCTTTTTGCACTCATGATGGGTTGTCATGATAATGATTGACAATAGTCTTATGGGTTTTCGTGAAGTGTTTGGCGGATTGTTCGGCAAACCGCCCGAAGCAGCAAAACAGCCAACCGTAACGCAGGAAATGGCTCCTCAGGACATGGCTGCAGCCGAAGAACCGCTCGAAATGCCTGAGGCTCCCGAGGCCGCAACGCCCGAACAGCCACAGATGTAATAAAAGCGAGCGCCCAGCGCTCCTTTTATTTTTCATTGACGGAACACTGCCGCCTGCTATCATCCCTGTAATACTCGTTTATCTTTACTATGGAATTTCTCTTTTTTCCGCTCCTTATCGTCGTACTCGCCATGCTCCGTCAGGTCAACCAGTACGAACGCGGCGTCAAATTCATGATGGGTCGCTATTACAAAACCGTCGAACCGGGCTGGCGTCTTGTTGTGCCAATCTTCCAGTCCATGACCAAAGTCGATCTCCGCTTGAAAGCAGTTGAGGTTCCAGCGCAAGACGCCATCACCAAAGACAACGTCTCAGCTAAAGTCACCGCGGTTATTTACTATAAGATTGTCGACGCCACCAAGTCCGTGCTTGAAGTCGAGCACGTTCACTGGGCCGTCCTTCAGCTTGCGCAAACCACCATGCGCAACGTCGCCGGTGAAGTGACGCTCGACGAATTACTCTCACAGCGCCAACAAATCTCCGAACACATCGAAAAGATGGTCGAAGAACAAACGGCAAGCTGGGGCATTGAAGTGACAAGCGTGGAACTCAAAGATATCAACTTGCCGCCAGACATGATTCGCACCATTGCCAAAGCTGCTGAAGCTGAACGCGAGCGTCGCGCAGTTATCACAAACTCGGAAGGCGAAGTTGCCGCAGCAGAAAATCTTGCTCGCGCCGCAGGCATGCTTGCCGCAGTTCCTGGCGCGCTTCACTTGCGCACACTCAATTCGATCAACGACATTTCGTCAGATCAATCAAACACGGTCGTGTTCGCTGTACCGCTTGAAATCTTGCGCGCACTCGAAGGGCTCAAAAAGTAGTCATACACAAAGGACCTCGCAAGGGGTCCTTTGTTATTGCTAAACTTGCGTCCATGCATACCAGCCGCCTACGTATCGTAAGTGACATTTGCCCAATGTCGGGCAATGATTCGCTGTGCCCAAGCGGTACACGCTGGCAAGGCAACGTTGCCCCGTCTACCTCCCCCATCATCTGGCACAACGACGGATACACAGCAACCGTTCTTCGTACGCCGATACTTACTTGGTATCGCACTTTTACCGCCAACAACACACCACCAGCGGAACTTCCCCGCGCAACATCGCTCCTCACCCTTCACGAATGGATTCCCACGTCCATGCCAACACATTTCCGCGGATGGAAGCACATAAGCGCCCCCGATCTCGCTGCAGTTACGTTTCTTGAAGCTGATTATGCAGCAAAGTGGAGCGAACAAGCTCGACGGCACTTGCGCACTTTTCGTCGGAGCACACTACGACTCGAACTCGGAACGCTCGAGGACGTCGACATCGTCAACAAGCACTCGCAGGTGCCACGCGGGCTCCAAGACGTATTCCGTAACGTCGTCAAACGCCACCTTGCTACACAGCCCAATACGCTCGACTTTTTAATTGCAAAGTCGCACGACGGCACACCGTGCGCGGCGTTTGTTGCAGGTAATTGCGACGAGATCCAACAGAGCACCTATCTTGTTGGCTGCTTTGATCCAGCCTTTGCAAAAGACTTTCCCATGGTCGGCCTTGTGGATTGGTGGTTTCAACGATCGCTTGAGCGCGGATACCGTTCCGTCAATTTTGGCGACATTGTTCCGCCACGTCCGCTCCCATCATTTCTTGAACACGGCATCGGTTATTCGCTTTTCAAAACCCACTTCAATATTCATCGCGTCAATCTGCCGGGATGCTTTTGGAAGATTATGCTTCGCTAGGTCGACGTTCGCCTCCTTTTTTACCAATGCGAGCCATGTGCTCACGATTTTGGCTCACTGACTTTCCACCTCGACGACCAATCTCGGCCATATACGAACGATCCCGGCTAACGGCTTCACCTCCTTTCTGACCAGCCCGACGGGCCTCTTCGGACGTGAATTCATGTGCGGTACCGCGTTCATGCGCGGCACGTCCACCAAGACTTGCAATCTTTTTTTGTTTTTCGGCATCCATCGATGCAAAACCACGACGTTGTTTTGATGTTGCCATATGCATCAGTTAGGACTCTTCGGTATTGTGTACGGAACATATGCACCGTAACGCGGCGTCATCATTGTTCAAGCGCGAGAACACAAAAAGAAGCGCCCCGCCTTCCTAAGAAGACGGGGCAAGGGCGCAAGATGGCTCGCTAGAGCGAAATGCTGGCGATGAGACGCTCGAGCGTACCGTGCGGACCGAGCGGACCGATGCCGATCCGCGAGCTCGACCAGATGTCACCGGAGTGCATGTCGCGCAGGGCCGGATCGCGCTTGGCGCCAGGCATACGCGACATCGCAAGCGGCACGTGTTCCTCGGGCACGTGCCCGATGGTGATGTGCGGGTAGCGATAGTTCGCACCGGCGTGAAGCCAGCCGTAACGTTCCCACTCCATCACGTCGAGCCCTTCGAGATCGTCGGGAAGCGGCATGCGGCAGTCGCCGTCGATCGACGAGGCCGCGTGCGCCACGGCCAGATGGAGGTTGATGAGCGGTTTGCTCATGCTCGACATGCGGAAGATGTATCGACCGCGAGGCTGGTAGCTCGTGAAGCCACCGACGATGCGACGCATCTTGAGCGGCACGACCGCCTCCCTGATCGCGCGAACGAGGCGCAGCACGTCCGTGGTGTCGCCGAGCGCCTTGTGCACGAGCGAGATGTGCGGCCAGGAACCGACCACATCGCCGACGTCCTCGTCGAAGACGCGCATCAGCGACTCCTCGTCAGCGAGCACGCACATGCGCTCGTTAAACCTAAGCTGGATCGGCGGGTCGCTACTAATGTCGTGCAGACGACGATTGACCACAGCCGCCTCGATCGAACTTTCCTTGTCGAGAAGAAGAACGATGCCGTAAAAACGCACGATACCTCCAGTGAATGAACGGTTGAGTGAAATCGAACGCCGCAGTATAGCAAGCAGGGTGAAAGCGGTCAACGTAGCGGTATTTTTGCACTTCCTGGGCTGTATTTTGTAACGCTTGACACGTCGTACCGAATCGTTACGTTTCAAAGGGAGGTTCAGAAATCTTAACAGCCAATTATGATGTATTTTGAAGGCCGTGGATTTGCTTCCATGGATGAGGACAAGCAACGCGAAATCGCAAGCAAGGGCGGACGCGCAGCGCATGAGCGCGGCACTGCGCATGAATTTTCGCCGGAAGAAGCGCGGGAAGCGGGTCGCAAGGGCGGAAAGGCACGAGCTCGTAACGCCTAGCTATGATTGACGTAAAAGCGGCGCAACGCGCTTGGGAGAATGAAGACATCGAAATGCCCTCGCGCAAAACCGACCGCGCCGATCGTGAACGACGAAAATCCCGCGCATAGATTCACTCCGCACGAAGCTCATTCGTGCGGAGTTTGAGATACGGTATACTTCACGCATCTATGGCCGCACGGAGGAAAAAGCGAACATCGCAAAAAGCAAACGCATCATCGGTCAACGTCTTCACGGCAAAAATGAGTCGTCGTCGATCGCCAAGTGAGCGCATTGCTGATTTGCTCACTGACGGATTTGGCACCATTTCGTTTTTCATGGTGAACGTCGTTTTGTTTGCGGCGTGGATCATCGTAAACGCCGGACTCGTTCGCGGCATTGCACCGTTTGATCCGTATCCTTTTAATTTCCTTACAATGGTCGTTTCGCTTGAAGCAATCTTCCTCTCCGTTATTGTGCTTATTAGTCAAAATCGAGCAGCAAAAAATGCCGATCTCCGTGAAGAGATCGACTTTCAAGTCAACGTACAATCGGAACGAGAAATTACCAAAATACTGAACATGCTTGAGGCCATCGAGGCGCACATGAAGATCGCCAAACAGCACGATCTTGAACTCTTGGAAATGAAGGAACATCTCAACCTCGACGAGCTCGAGCGTCGCATTCGCAAAACAATGGCTCCGTAATTATTTTGCAGCGATTTCTTCTTCCTGACGGAACACGTCTCCTGTTGCGGCGATATCTGCAGCTTGTTCAATGCCGATCGCCTGACGATCTATTCCATCGGCGATGACAAGGCGTCCATTGTTTCAAAAATCAAGACGGGCCTGACTTCTTTCAAGGATCTGCGTTTGCCGATCGCCGACCAGAGTATCGCCGGTCATGTCGCGCTGTCGAAGAAAACCGTGAATATCCGCGACGTCTATGACGATGCGGAACTCAAGGCGATCAATCCTTCGTTACGTTTCCTGCAGGAAGTTGACAAGCGCACCGGCTATCGTACCAAGCAGATGCTGGTGGCGCCGGTG
>Ga0076186_113_pt1 | contig 23529 bp, 28 predicted proteins | sample RifGroD2_FD_68221 | JGI IMG/M metagenome (GOLD analysis project Ga0076186, IMG submission 68221) | Parcubacteria (Uhrbacteria) bacterium GW2011_GWD2_52_7 | reverse complement strand
TCTGCTTACCCGTGAAGAATGGGTGACAGGCGGCGCAAAGTTCGATGTCGATGCGTTCCTGGGTTGAACCTGTTTCGTAGGTTGCACCGCAGGCGCAAACGATCTTTGCGTCAAAATATTTCGGGTGGATGCTTGATTGCATAGCATTTGCCGCTCTTATACGGCTTAGAATAAGTGGCAGCAAAGTAACATTGAGGCTTCTTTTTGTCAAACCTCAGCCCTGTTGTTAGACTGAGCGGCGTCTGTTGATTTTCGCCCCGTACATCTATGAAAACCTCGATCGATTTGTTCGATTACGACCTCCCGGCATCGTTTATTGCTCAGGCGTCTGTTGAGCCGCGCGATCATTCGCGTCTGCTTGTGCTTGATAAGCAGACGGGGGAGGTGGCGCATCGTCGATTTTACGAGGTTGCCGACATGTTGGCTGCTGGCGATGTACTTGTCTTTAACGTTTCAAAAGTGTTTCGTGCCCGATTGCGGTGTGATGGCGTTGAGATGTTTGTGCTGAAGATTCGTGACGGTGAGGCTGAATGTTTGCTAAGGCCCGGAAAGAAGTTTGCTGTTGGATCGACGGTATCCATGTTCGGTCGAGGGTTTCTTGTGTGTGCAAAGCATGACGGCGTTGTGTGGGTAAAAACAGAAATGACCGCCGATGAGATGCTGGCGTTTTGTAACGCGCACGGCGAAATTCCGACACCGCCGTATGTACAAACGGCGGTTACTGACGATGCCAAGTATCAAAACGTATACGCGAAAACTGTTGGATCGGTTGCGGCTCCGACGGCTGGCTTTCATTTCACTCCCGAGCTCCTTGAGACGTTGCGTGCCAAAGGTGTGCAGATTGAAGAAGTGACGCTCCATGTTGGTATAGGAACGTTTCGACCGGTGCAGACGCAAACGATTGAGGAACACGAGATGCATAGCGAATGGGTGGAGGTGAGTGACGAAACGGCGCTACACATTAACGAGGCTAAACGTGCTGGTCGGCGAGTCATTGCGGTTGGCACCACGTCAACGCGTGTTCTTGAGGGTGTTACTGCGAAGTTTGGCGAGTTGCGTGGATATCAAGGCGAAATCAATATATTCATTACGCCAGGTTTTTCGTTTCAGATTATTGATGGACTGATTACGAATTTTCACTTGCCAAAGTCGACGCTTCTCATGCTCGTTTCTGCGCTGGCTGGTCGTGAACGCGTGCTTGCCGCCTACGAAGCGGCAAAGGTCGAAGGGTATCGTTTTTTCTCGTTCGGCGACGCGATGTTTATTCAGTAGCAGGTAGGCTCTGGTGCTTTTTATGGATCTGTGTAAAGATCCCGCCGCTTTCGGGGAGGATCATGGAAAAGCCCAAGGTGCTCGTCGTTGACGACGCTGAGATTATGCGTCAGATCTTTCAGGAGTTGCTCGCGGATGACTTTGACGTCATGGTTGCTGAAACGGTCAACGAAGCGCTCCAGATCATCGAGGCCGAGCCTCTGGTCGTGGTGATTGTGGATTGGATCTTGCGCGGGGAGTGCGGTGGAGAAGTCTACCAAATTGCTCATGCCGAGCTCGTGGCACGTAAGATCGCTTTCATGGTCGTGACCGGCGATCAGGCTCTTGCGAGCGATTTCAGTCGGGAGACGGGCGTTCGTATGCTGTTGAAGCCGGAGAACATCAACCTGCATACGCTTCCGGGCATTCTCCGTGAGGAGATTGCTAAGGTTCGTGGCTGATTCGCCTTCTTGGCCGTCCAGTTTCTCTGGGCGGTCTTTGCGTTTTTAGTGCCCACTTCTGCCTTGACGGGGGATTGAAACTTCGCTACTCTTGGCGGCGTTCGGATTTAATCATTATTCCACAGGCGTTTCGTTATATAGTTAGGAATCCTCCCCGTATTGGGGCTCCGGCTAGAAACGCTGAGGTACAAAAGGAAACGTATGCAAATTCCGTCAGTTATTGAATTGCTCAAGGCCGGTGTTCACTTTGGACACCAGTCGAGCCGTTGGCACCCCAAGATGAAGCCGTTTATTTTCGGCAGCCGTGGCGGTGTCCACATCATCGACGTCGAAAAGACGCAGGATCAGCTCGCCAACACGCTCAACTTCGTTACCGAAACAGCGGCTCGTGGTGGTTCGATCGTTTTCGTCGGCACCAAGCGCCAGGCGCAGTCGATTGTTGAGAAGTACGCCAAGGAAGCTGGCATGCCCTACATCAACACACGTTGGCTCGGTGGTACGCTCACAAACTTTGGTCAGGTTCAGCGCCTCATCCGTCACTACCTTGATCTCAAGGACAAGATGGGCAAGGGCGAACTCAAGAAGTACACCAAGCTTGAACAGCTCCAGTTCTCGCGCGAAATCGAAGAGCTCGACGGCAAGATTGGTGGTCTTTCAACGTTGACCCGTCTTCCAGATGCGCTTTTCATCGTCGATGCCCGCATGGAAAAGACGGCGGTTCGCGAAGCAACGACTATGGGTGTTCCTATGCTTGCGCTCGTTGACTCGAACGTGAACCCTACGGGTATCAAGTACGTTATCCCGGGTAACGACGATGCTGTTGGTTCGATCGAAATGGTCACCAAGCTCGTCGCTGAGGCGGTAAAGGAAGGCAAGGCAAAGGCAATCGCGAACGCAAAGGCCGCAGCTGAAGTTCGCAAGAGCGCCGAAGACGACGTAAAAATCTCAGAAGTTTCAAAGAACGTTGTTGACGATCTTGACGACGCCATGAAAGAGAAGCTTGCCGCTGAGGCAGCTGAAGGAAAGAAGGAATAACGAACGCTAGCTCATTACTCTATGGCAATCACCGCAGCAGATGTTGCAAAGCTCCGTGAACTCACGGGTGCAGGCATGATGGACGCGAAGCGCGCCCTCGAGGAAAACGGTGGTGACATCGAAAAGGCAATCGACGCTCTGCGCAAGAGTGGAGCCGCTAAGGCGGCCAAGAAGGCTGAGCGCGCTACGGCTGAAGGCAAAATTTTTGCCTACACCCACGGCAACAAGCTCGCCGTTGTCGTCGAACTGCTTTGCGAAACAGATTTTGTTGCTCGCAATGATCAGTTCAACGAACTTGGTAACGATCTCGCGATGCATATCGCAGCTTCGGCTCCGCAATTTGTGTCACGCGATCAGGTTTCAGCGGAACTCGTAGAGCGCGAGAAGGGTATCTACCGCGAGCAGCTTGCCGCGGAAGGTAAGCCGGCCGAAATTGTTGAAAAGATCATCGACGGAAAGCTCAACAAGTTCTACGAAGAGATCTGTCTTCTTGATCAGAAGTTCATCAAAGACGAAGACAAGACTGTGCAGCAGCTCTTGAACGAGAAGGTTCTCTCGATTGGTGAAAATCTCAAAATTGGACGTTTCGTTCGCATGCAGTTGGGTGGGTAGTGAGATTGACGCGAATGGGGAGCTGATTGACGCAGATTAAAAACGAATTGACGCAGAGGGAAAACTCGGGGCATATCGCCTCGAGTTTTCATTTTGTTCTGCGTTCATCAGCAAATAATCAGCGTTAATCTGTGTTACAATATCTCCATCTATGGCTCGCATTGCCATCAATGGTTTTGGTCGCATTGGTCGAACGGTGCTTAAGGTTGGCTGGGATAATCCTGCGTTTGAGGTTGTTGCCATCAACGATCTTACCGACGCAACAACGCTCGCATACCTCCTCAAGCACGACACGAATTACGGCGTTTGGAATGTTGATGTGCACGCTGAAGGTGATGTGCTTGTTATTGGCGGAAAAAGAATCGCCTTGTTTGCGGAAAAGGATCCGTCAAAGCTGCCGTGGAAAGACGAAAAAATTGATATTGTTATCGAGTCTACTGGATTGTTCACGACCGAAGAAAAAGCCATGGCGCATATTACTGCAGGCGCACGGCGCGTTGTGCTTTCGGCACCAGCAAAGGGCGGTAACGTGCCAACATTTGTGATGGGTGTGAACGAGGATGCATTAAAGAACGAGAAGGCGAAGATTATTAGCAATGCTTCGTGCACAACGAATTCCGTTGCCCCGGTTACTCGTGTTATCGAGGAGGCGTTTGGTATTGAAAAGGCACTCATGACAACGGTGCATGGGTACACGGCTTCACAGGCGCTTGTCGATGCACCAAAGAAAGACATGCGTGAAGGTCGGGCCGCGGCCGAGAATATTATTCCAACGTCAACAGGTGCAGCTATCGCGGTTACGTTAACGCTCCCTGCACTGAAAGATAAGTTCGACGGTATGGCAGTGCGCGTTCCGGTGCCGACGGTTTCACTTTCTGACATGACATTTCTGCTGAAGCGCGATGTTACGTGCGAGGAATTGAACGATGCGCTTGTAGCCGCAAGCAAGACGCCCAGACTCATGGGCATTTTGGGCGTATCACGTGAGCCGCTTGTGTCGTCTGATTTTATTGGAAATCCGCACTCAACGATTGCTGATCTTGAGCTTACGAATGTTGTTGGCGGGAATTTGGTGAAGATTGTTGCGTGGTATGACAACGAATGGGGCTATTCGCATAGCCTTGTTGAACTTTGCCTTTTAGCTTCTCGATAAGTATGCGTACGCAGACGGGTTTTGGAAAAATCGGTGGGACGGCCAATCATCAAGCGTTTGGCGTTATGCTTGCGTTCTTGCGCGTATTACTCGGTGTGCAATTTTTCTTTGCTGGTTGGTCGAAGCTTACCACCGACTGGAGTGCTGAGGGGTATTTGTCAGCTGCAAGCGGACCGTTCGCGGAGTGGTTTCATTCAATGGCCGGCAGTGCGCTTGTTGATGGCTTGAATGCTTGGGGACTTACACTTGTGGGCATTGCGCTTGTGCTTGGTCTTGCGGTCCGGCCAGCATCGTTTGCGGGCGCCGCATTTATGGTGCTGTATTACTTCGCAGGTTATACCGACAACACTTCGCACGGACTTATTGAGTATCATCTTGTCTATGCTACGGTCTTCGTTTTATTTATGACCGGCGGAGCTGGAAATGTGTTTGGGCTTAATACTTTGGTGCTTGGCAACATGCGCAAACCGAACGTTTGGTGGAAGGCATTGTTGGGGTAGTTATGCATCGGAGGACGCGAGTCGTCATATTGGGTGGCGGCTTTGGCGGGCTTGTAACAGCGCGTCGGCTCTCAAATTCACGCATTGCGGATGGGCTTGATATTACCGTTGTCGATGTAACTTCAAAGCATGTTTACGCACCATGGTTGTACGAGCTCGCAACAAGTTGTTTAACGGATGCCTCTACGGAAGCGGAATGGCAGACGGCTCAGACCGCCTCTGATTTGTCTTTTCAGCATCTTCGTGGCTACACGAACGTCAGATTTCGTAAGACGAATATCGTCGGAGTTGATAAGGTGAATAAACATGTACTTTTTGAAGATGGTTTGACTGCCCCGTACGACATTCTTGTTGTTGCTCTTGGTGCGGTGCCGAATTATTTCAATATTCAGTATTCCATTGAAATCATTACATGACGCTTACGAGATTCGTCGGCGCATTTTATCCTTGCTTCATAAGCATAAGCCCGGAAAGACATTAAAGGTTATTGTTGGTGGAGCTGGTCCAAATGGCACAGAGATTGCTGCCGAACTTGCAGCTACTGTCGACGCCGCTGTAAGGCGAGGGCTCTTGAAAGAGGGGGCGATGTCCGTTGTTCTTCTTGACGCTGCTCCGTCGGTACTCATGATGCTCCCGAAGCGTTTACGGCAGTGTGCAGAGCGCCAGTTGCAACATATTGGCGTAAAACTTGTATTAGGAAGAGTACTTTCGTCGGTGAACGGCACTCATGTTCTTGTTGCGAACAATCCCGGGCAGGGCACTCCTGCATCTGAGCCAAGTGGAATGCCGTATGATGTATGCATATGGTCGGGGGGAATTACCATGAGTGACGTTGTTCGCGCGTTACCGTTCGCGCACGATCCCAAAGGACGACTGCCTGTTGACGGTGCGTTGCGCATCGAGGGGGAAGACGACGTTTATGCTATTGGAGATTGCGCTGCTTCGCGCAATCCGTTCACGCATGCGCCCGATCCGCAAACTGCGCAGGTAGCCGTGATCCAAGCAAAGGTTGTGGCCGAGAATATTATCGCGAGCCTTACTGGCGAATCGCTAAAGACGTTCCCGTATCCAAAAAAGTGGCCAATCTTTGTCACGCTGGGTGGAAAGAATGCGTGCGGAATGATTGGGCCGTTTCTTGTCTCGGGTTACCTCGGATACGTGTTACGACGACTCATTGATCTGCATTATTTCGTAGAAGTACTCTCGCTCCCTGATGCTGTTCAATTCTGGAGGCGTGGTGTCGATGTTTATGCCAAAAACGAAGAAGGCGAATAAGACATTGGCGACGTGGAGTGCAAAAGACGTGAGCAAGGGCTCGCGAGTGTTGCTTCGCGTTGATGCAAATATCCCGCTCGTGCATGGCGAAGTTGATGAACATAATCTGCTTCGTATTCGTGCCGCGGTGCCGGAAATTCAACGATTATTGAAACGAGGCGCTCGTGTAATTATTGCAACGCATCTTGGGCGTCCGCACGGCAGGCATGTGTCGGCGTTATCAACGAGCGTTCTTGCTAATGCGTTTGCTCGTGAACTTGGGAGTCCGGTGCGCTGGATTGCACACGTTGTTGGGCGCAAAGCAGAGTTTGCGATTGCTCGGTTAAAACCTGGTAGCGTTGCCATGCTCGAAAATCTTCGCTTTGAACAAGGTGAGGAAAAAAATGACGAGAAATTTGCGCAGTCGTTGGCTCGATTGGCAGACGTTTACGTGAACAATGCATTTGGTGTTTGTCATGAGCGTCATGCATCTGTGCATGCGGTCACGAAGTATTTACCGAGTTTTGCCGGTGAGCTGTTGCTGAAAGAAGTGCGTGCCTTGCGCTTACCAGCTAAGCGTCCGCTTGTTGTCGTTGTGGGTGGTGCAAAGATAGAAAGCAAGATTCCAATGCTGCATAAGCTTGGACGTCATGCTGACGCGATTATTATCGGAGGAGGCGCTGCGCTCACGTTTATTGCGGCAGCGGGTGGATCGTTTGGTTTTCCGGCCGACGAATTTACGCAGCGCGACGATGTCGCTGAAGCAAAAATGCTACTTCGATATTACGGCGACAAGATCGTGCTTCCACGGGACTTGGTTGCCAGCCGTTTGCGCAAGGCGGTGATTGATATTGGAGCGCGATCGTTGCGGCATGCGTCGCACATATTGGCCGAGGCGCGAACTATTGTGTGGAATGGTCCCATGGGTATCACCGAAGAACCTGATGGTTGCTTTGCAACGCTTGGTGTTGCTTGGGCGATTGCATCGAATACAAGCGCGTACTCAATTGTTGGAGGTGGAGAGACGGTTACGTTCGTTGAGTCCACTGGGCTTATTGATCGATTTTCGCACGTTTCGACGGGTGGTGGCGCTATGCTCGCGTTTCTTGCCGACGAACCAATGCCTGGCATTCGTGTACTTGAGAAGTAAGCTCCATGCTTGGCCGTCAAATGTACTGAAGAAAATGTTATACTTTATGTAATTCATCAATTTTATCTATGGCAAATTGGAATAATAACGGAGGCTGCTGGCCGTCGTGGCAGGATAATAAGTTGTTCACGGTGCTTCTTGCACTCGTGTGTTTGAGTGTCATTGGGGCATTGTCGGCTCAAGCGTGGAAGACATGGCGTGAAGCAAATGCCACGGGTTTTTCCGAACTCGCTGCACCAACAATCAACGTTTCGGCTACGGGCAAGGCAAGTGCGGTTCCGGATATTGCGACTGTTGATCTTGGAGTAACGGTCACGTCAACAACGGCCAATTCGGCGCAGGATCAAAACACCGAAAAAATGAATGCGCTCGTTGATGCAATGAAGGGACTCGGTATCGAAGAGGCGGATTTACAAACGTCTTCGTATTCAGTGAATCCGCAATATAACTACAACGTAAGCCCGGCAGTGGTGACGGGGTACGAGGCTTCTCAAACCTTGACGGTTACTATTCGTGACAATACAAAAATTGGTACCGTCATTGAAACGGCGGGAAATAATGGCGCAACAGATGTCGGGTCGCTCTATTACGAATTTGAAGACGACTCAGCGGTGTTAGCTGAGGCGCGCGACGAAGCGATTGCCGATGCTCGTAATCAGGCTGAGGTCATTGCCGAGGCTATGGGGGCGAACCTTGGCTCTATCGTAAGCTATTCGGAGTATTCAGGGGGTGGGGATTATTATCGTTCATTTGCGAGTGCTGAGCTCGCCGACGGTGCTACGGCTCCAAATATTCAAGTAGGGGAAGACGAAGTTGAACTGAACGTTTCAATGACGTACGCCATCATCCAGTAGGTATGCTCGATAAGATCGACATCGTGCATGCGCATGAGATTCTTGATTCCCGCGGAAATCCAACCGTGCATGTTACGGTTGTATTGAAAAACGGCACTCGAGGGCACGCCTCAGTGCCGTCGGGGGCTTCGACGGGTATTCATGAGGCACTTGAATTGCGCGATGGCGATAAAAAGCGATATCGCGGTCTTGGTGTACGCAAAGCGGTTCACAATGTGAATACCGTTCTTGCAAAGACTATTCACAACATGGACGTTGCTGATCTCTCGGGCATTGATGACGCGATGCGCATTGTGGATGGTACCGACAATAAACGTCGTATGGGTGCAAATGCGATCCTTGGTGTTTCCATGGCTTGTGCTCATGCAGGTGCTCGTCGTGCATCCATGCCGTTATTTGCCTATCTCCGACAGATTTATCAGTTGCCGTTGCGGGGATGGAAGTTGCCGACGCCGCTCATGAACGTGTTTAACGGCGGACGTCATGCAGACACGAATCTTGACATGCAGGAATTCATCGTGATTCCCCATGGCTTGAGGTCGTTTAGCAGAAAACTCCAAGCGGGTAGCGAAATCTTTCATGCACTTGGTGACATTTTGCATGCCGATGGACTGGATACCGATGTGGGGAATGAGGGCGGTTACGCGCCAAATGTCGGGAAAACAGAACAAGCACTCGATTATCTGTTGAAAGCGGTAAAAGCCGCAAAATATAAGCCAGGGAAAGAGGTTTCGTTTGGTATCGATGTTGCGGCGAGCGAGTTTTTTGATGAGAAAACCGAAAAGTACATTCTCAAGACCGACCGTCGCCGCATGACGGAAAAGCAGATGATAACGCTGTACGAGGATTGGACAAAAAAGTACCCAATGCTTTCTATTGAGGACGGTCTTGCAGAAGATGCTTGGGAGGGGTGGCAGGAAATGACTGAGCGCCTAGGGGACGATATTTTATTGATCGGTGACGATCTTTTTGTAACGAATGTTGACCGTGTCCGTCGTGGCATTCAGCTTGGCGTTGCGAACTCGGTGCTTATTAAGCTGAACCAAATTGGCACGATGACGGAAACCATGCAGACGATCGAGCTTGCGCAGGCGCATGGTTATAAGATTGTTATCTCGCATCGATCAGGTGAAACGACCGACACGACCATTGCGGACTTGGCGGTTGCGGTGAATGCGGAGTTTATTAAGTCAGGAGCACCTTCGCGCTCCGAGCGCCTGTGTAAATACAATCGATTGCTCGAAATCGAAGAAGAGCTTGCGGACTAGTGGTGCGCAAAGCCGGCCGTGGGCCGGTTTTGTATTTTATGATGTGAGGTCGTGATCGTAGTGCCAGCCACTGACGCGTTCCTTAAGTACGGTCTTCATGGTTGATGCACGTCGCCACACGCCGATGCCGTAGCGCTCGGTGAGCTTGTCGAGTGAGGTAAGCGTGCGATGCATTCGCTCATCTTTTTGAAAGATGGCTTGTGGCATTGGGCAGGTGAGGAGGCCGGCGGCGGAAATGCCCATGAGCCGGATCCCTTTATCGACGTCGATTTTATGCTGAAGCATCGCCCATGCAGCTTTGAAGATTTGGAGTCCGTCGGTGAACGGTTCATGAAAGCGTTTTCCGATGCCTGTACTCGTAAAGTCACCATAGCGAACATACGTAGAAAGATGCGTCGCAACCATGCCTTGTTTGCGCATGCGAATTGCAACTCGATCACACAGCGTGAGTAGGTTGTTTCGTGCCTCGGCTTCGGTGAGAATGTTTTCAGGGAATGTATACGAATGTCCAATAGACTTTGGAGGTTCTTCTACGTCTTGTACATGGTCGTCGCCCATGCCGCGTGCGGCGTAATACAAGAAGGTGCCGTAGCTTGTTTTGAAATACTCGGTAAGAGTATGAAGTGTGGCTTTGCGTAGGGTTGCGACTGAAGTGATGCCGATGCCCTCAAGTCGTTTTGCGATGCGCGGGCCGATGCCGCAAAAATCTTGCAGTGGACGCGTGAGTACGAAGTCTGCGACTTGAGCAGGAGGTAGACAGGTTAATCCGCTTGGCTTCACTGATTCGGATGCGAGTTTTGCAATAAGTTTATTGGGTGCAATGCCAATTGAGACCGTGCAGGCACTGCCGCATTCGCGTCGGATGTCATCACGAATGCGTTGTGCGAGAATGATTGCACCCATCCAGTCGCCGGCAGCATGCGTTGCATCAACGAAGGCTTCATCAGCGCTGAAGAGCTGTACTTTGTCGCCATGACGACGAAGGATGTTTACAAAGCGTTGTGTGATTTCGCTATATTTACGAGGGTCGCCGGGTACAATTAGGAGTTCCGGGCAAACACGGAGCGCCTCCCAGGTAGCCATGGCGGTTTTTACGCCACGCATCTTGGCTTCACGGGAGGCTGTTGTGACGACTGAACGTTGGAATCGAAGATTGGTAAGATTTACACGTTCATTGCCGGTATTTGCTCGCGCAATATCGATCGACTCTTTGCCTTTTCCTGCGACGGCGATCGCTTTTCCGCGCAAGAAGGGATTTGCTTGTTGTTCGACAGAGGCGAAAAACGAGTTGAAATCAAGATGAAGGATAATGCGTGACATAGGGCGCAAGAATTATCGTGCTCCCGAGAAGAACGCGAGAGCTTTGGCTGCGGTTTCCTGCCGTCGAATGCGTATGCGTAGAAGTTGATTTCTTCGTTTGCGATCTGAGAAGAAAATATCGGCGTGCGCAAACATGAAACGACCATCCTTGCGTTGGGTTCGGCTCATATCCTCCATAAAAAGTTATTCAGAATAAACTTCGACAATGCGCCATTCAAGTGTTTCGGTGTCTAAACGAAGTTTCATGAAATTGCATTGATCTGATACGGAAAAGTAATAGATGCGTTTGAGTCCTTCTTGTGTACTGTGAACCAGATTGACGTGTTTGATTGCGTAGTCGCGTCCGTTCCAATGTACGCGGGTTGGACGAACGCGGAGTCCTTGAAATGTCACGGTGACATCGATGGGGTCATTCACGATTTCGTGCATACCTCGTAGGCATTCGCGGCTCATGCTTGTGTGCCGCGATTGTGTTAGATGAGGTGAAGCGTGTGAAGCGCTGTTCGTACATGTTTGCGGAGCTGTCGTCGACTTACTTGCAGGCGAACTGATTTGTGAAACGAACGGAATTTTCGGTCACGAAGTTGGGTACAATAACCAACCGTCACATCGTAGTGACGAAACGCAAGCGTGTTCATAGTGGGTGATGAGTTTGTTAGAGAGGGGATGGCGCAAACGAATCTTTCTCGACTTGTCGACACACTCGTTTTGGACGATTATCTCGAGCAGCCCGATGTTCGTCTGGTCACTGAGTGTCGACTGCGTCTGCGAAGCATTCGTTCGCTGAAGAGAGGGGGGAGGGGCATGGATGGATATTTCTCGCCTCGTTGGCACACTCGCTTTGGGTGTTCATTCCGAGTGGCCTGCTGTTTTTCTGGTCGCTTAGTGCCAACATCGGCTACGAAATGTCCATCCACTCATTGGAAAGCTCGCAAACGCAGCAGGGGAGTGAGCGGGTGCGGAAAAGTGATTTACACGTGTGAGAATTTGCGCATAACCGCGCGCACGATGCCTTGGATGTTAATGTCGCCTTTAATGATAATGGGTTTCATGGTGCTGTTTGCTGGTTGCAGGCGGATGTGATCTTTTTCGCGATAGAAACGTTTGAGCGTGGCATAGGCGTTGTCGAGAAGGGCAACGACGATGTCGCCGTTCCGAGGCGATGGATTCCGTTCTACAACGACGTAGTCTCCGTCAAAAATGCCGTCTTCGATCATGGATCGTCCCTTCACTTTTAATATGTATGAATTTGTTGGATCGAGAACAAAGTCTGCGGGAATTGCCATGGCTTCACGTTCCTCGACGGCTTCGATGGGTTCACCTGCCGTGATGAGTCCTGCAAGTGGTAACATGATGGCAAGTGGCGACATAGGTTCGCTTTCCACTACCTCGATTGAACGCGCGGTTCCATGTTCGCCCGTATTGATGACGCCTTTTTCGCACAGCGCTTTGATGTGTTGATGAACGGTTGCTGGGGATGAGAGCCCGAGATGTTCAGCGATTTCACGATATGACGGCGTGTAGCCGTGTTTGGTGACAAACGACTCGATGCAGTTGAGCACCTCGCGTTGTTTTTTGGTGAGTGGTGGGAGAAGGCTCATAATGTCGTTCGTCTTATGTTCGTATTTTGACCCGAACGAAAACCGAACGCAAGGCGTGTATGTGGATAACGCAAATTCATCAATCGTGATAATGTCGTGTCGATTATGCTTAAGGTCGTTGAGGCACCACTCGCCGGTCATCCTGATAAAGTTTGCGATCATATCGTCGAGAGCATTGTCGACGAATATTTGCGTAGAGATCCGCTTTCGCGCATGGATATTCAGGCACTTGGCTCGCATGGCATGATTATGCTTGGCGGCATTGTTGATTCGCGAGCCGACTTTGACGCATCAGAAATTGCACGTGCGGTTTACGAAAAGACCGGGTATGCGGATGCGGTCGAATTTTTTGTAAATCTTGAGCGACCAAGTGAAGAGGAAGGGCGCGCTATTGTACGCGGCGGTGCCCAGGGCACGGCGATTGTGCACGGATATGCGACGCGGGAGACGCGTGAGATGTTGCCGCGTGCGGTAGTGTTTGCAAATTTGTTAGCGCGACGCATCGACGATCTTCGTCGAACCGACACGCGTTTTTCTTGGCTACATCCTGACGGTAAGCTTCAGTTGGCAACCGAAGGTGATCGCGTTGTCGCGGTGACCGCAATTATTGAGCATGACCGTTCGATTGAGGTGCCGCATGTACAGGCGCACATTCTTGAGAACGCAATCATTCCGGTGATTGGTAATGCGGATCACGTGAAGATTCTTGTGAATCCTGCTGGGCCGTTTACTCGAGGTGGTTTTGAGGCAAATGCCGGTGTGAGCGGCAGAAAGGTGCTTGCGGATACGTACGGCGGTTTGTTGCCGCACGGAGGAATTGCGCTCGCGGGAAAAGACCCGCTGAAGCCGGGTCGCGCTGGAACACTCATGGCGCGTTTTGTGGCAAAACAGCTTGTTGCTGAAGGTGTAGCAAATAATGTGTTTGTGACGGCGGTGTATTCGCTTGGCATGGCTGAGCCGCTTTTGCTTTCGGCGCGTTCGGGGCAGGGTGAGGATTTAACGCAACTTGTTACTGAGCGTTTTGATTTTCGGTCAGAGGCTATTGTTGAGCGTTTGAATTTGCGCCGTCCGCTGTATGGAGCGTGTGCTACGTATGGCATTTTTGGACGAGAGGGGCTGCCGTGGGAAGAGGTTGAACGTTGACGTGGCCGCTTGACAGTGTTATAATTCTTGGGCATTTTTACGTTACCAACAACGATAAGCGCTCTCACTTTGCGATGAGATGTGCCCTGGCACGGCGGCAACCCCGGTTGCTTGATTCACTGCTCAGAGCCCGCGGGCTCCGGTCGACTTCTTGCACGGGGGAAGACTGTGGCAAAATCTACGTTTTCATCGCACTGGCGCGGCCGCTGTCGAGTTTGCTCGATGCGCTGCGCGGGCCCGTTCTCCTTCGGGGGAACGGGCCCCTTCTTTTTGCTATACTTCGGGCATGCGTACGCTTGCTCCCACGCTCGGCATTTCTCTCGTGATCGCTGTCCTTACGGTTGGGATGGCTCTTTTGCCTGATCCAGAACACCAGGTGCTTGTAAGTAACGATGGCCGAGCGACGTTGTCGGGGCTCAGTCGTCAATCACAGGCGTTAACATTCGATACTCAAGCGATCATGTATGCTTTGCCGCTTCTTGGTCCGGCTTATGATGTTGGACCGAGCGGCATCGCGTTTGATCGACCGGTTGGATTCATTGTTGAAAATAGCGACACCGGTATCGCGAGCGACGTTGTTCAGCTGTATCGATACGATGATAGCGTGGGCTTTTGGTCGCCGGTGCCCGATGTTTCGTTGCTTGACGACGGTTCGCTGTATGCATCGTTGTTGATGACGGGGCGTTATGCGGTTGGCGTACAGCAAGACGTTGAGTCGCCGGTGTTTTTAACGGCATACGATACGTTGCTTACTCGAGCGCCCGACGATGCTGTTGGGTACGTGATGCGCGTTGGGTATCGATTAGCTGATGGACCAACCATTGCACTGCCTGCACTTGAGCAGATTGGTGGATGCGGTGGTGTGTTTGGGCAGGGCGATGCATCTGTTGTTTCGGAGCTTGTTCGCGATGCAGTTGTACATGTTGACGACGTTGCCACGGATGTCACGTTCGTCTTCAGTGCAACGTGGACGGTAGCGACGGGTGGAGGTGGTTGTGCGGATGGCTCGTTGCTCGAGCCGCTCATTGGTTCGTGATACAATCTCAGTAAAGGTTTTGACTTATGCAAAGGAGGCCTATGCCAAAAACATCGACGAAAAAAACACCAGCTCGCGCACGAAAGAGTGCAAGCGACATTCATGTTGTCCCCGTGACAATGCCAAAGACTTCGGGTAACGTCTGCCATAGCTGCCACGCCCTTCCGGTGGGAAGCATCGAGCTCGTTTCACTATTGCTTGTTCTCGTTTTTTCGCTGACGGCCGTGTTGTTTACCTCGGTGTACGCGCTTGAAACGCAGCAGGCAAAGGTTGCGCAGCTTGAGGCACAGCTGAAGTAATTTAATTTTTTATGTCGAACGTGACTCGTTGGTTTTTTATTTTTGCGTTGATGATTATTGTCGGCGCAGGTTGTGCTAACGGCTCTACGTCAACGCCTACCGCTATGCAACAAGATTGGTCGTTCCAGGGCGCTCTTCCCGAAGAGCGTATTGCAAACAAGCAAGCTCGCATCTCAACAAACAGGGGTGACATTGTCATTGCATTCTATGCAGACACCGCTCCGCTCGCTGTTTCGAATTTCGTCTATCTTGCCGAGGGCGGATATTACGATAGCGTCATCTTCCACCGCGTCATTGAAAGCTTCATGATTCAGGGTGGTGATCCGACGGTATCAGTTTGAAGACGAGTTGGCTGACGATCACACCTACACACGAGGCACGGTTGCGATGGCGAATGCTGGACGCAACACGAACGGCAGCCAGTTCTTTATTATGCACGCCGACTATCCGTTGCCGCACAGCTACAGTATTTTCGGGTACGTCACTGAAGGTATGGACGTTGTCGACGCAATCGCAGCTGTGGAAACAGGCGCTGGCGATCGTCCAATTGAAAACATTGTCATGAATAAAGTGACTATTGAAGACTTGGCACAGTAACATCAACTGAACTGAGTCATTGAATAAAAGGGGGCTGTCGACCAAGTCGACGGTCTCTTTTTTCGTTCAAATCGTATGTAAAGTTTACTTTACATCATAAACTCGAAATCATTGGGTTTTTTGATGTAAAAATGTAAAGTATACTTTACACAGGATTTCTTGACTCAACGACTACCTCCCACCCTCCGACTCGCACCTCAACCTCAACCAAACTATAACGCCACCGTCTCAATCACCTCATCTTTTCACTGTCTCACCCCTCACTCTTTCAATGCTTCCCCTCATGCCCCGTCCCATTTCCCGTCTTTACATGCTCCGCATCGCTGAGCGTCTCTCCCAGCAAGATCTTGCTGCAAAATTGGGGGTTTCGCGGCAGACCGTTCACGCCATCGAACAGGGGAAAACAGAGCCGTCTCTTTCGTTAGCTCATAAGTGCGCCCGCTTCTTTTGTCTAACGATAGAGGAAATTTTTCCGTGTAAAGACTAATTGGTCGTGTTCAGCTATACTCGATGGCATGCGTAAACAGATTACCGAAAAGAGCTTTTACCGATATCTCAAGTGTCCATCTTGGATAGCGCACGAGGCAAAGGCTGGGCACGTCGAAGACGCGCTTCGTTCGCGTATTCAAGCGGATGGAATGCTGCCTGAACACCACAAGAAGTTGCTCACCAATCGAAAGAATGTTGTTGAAGTTACCGAACCCGATCTTGACGACGCGTTCGTAAAAACGCTCGAGCTCATGAAGTCGGGCGTTGATTCGATTTATGGTGGCGCGCTCATTCATGGTCATTGGGTTGGTCGTCCTGACTTACTTGAACGCGTACAGGGAAAATCGGCATTCGGTGATTATTACTATGTTGCGTGCGACATTAAGCGTTCGCGTCACTTGAAGGACGAGTATCGCATGCAGGGGTGTTTTTACGCCGAGCTCTTGAAGGAAATTCAAAAATCAAAACCGCGCCAGGGATACGTTATGCATCCTGACGGTTCGGTTGAGGCATATGTTATTGAAGAGTTCGAAACGCGTTTTCAGCTAACGCTTGATGGCATTGAGCGTATTCTTGAGGGCATTGATGAGCCGCATTTTTTGACGTCAGATTGTAAGCAGTCGCCGTGGTTTCATGAATGTAAGCGGCAGACGGTTGAGTGCGACGATCTTTCGCGATTGAATCGTGTGTGGCGAAGCGAGGCTGAAGCGTTGCGAACCGTTGGCATTCAAACGGTGACCGATCTTTCAAAGGCGAATGCTGATCTTATTACTGCAAGGGTGTCGGGAATGACGCGTGAACGTTTGTCGTTTTTGATCGAGCAGGCAAGGGCGCTTGTTGCGGGAAAAGTTATCACGATGGGTCGCGTTGATCTTCCAGACGATAAAGATGCACTTGTTATTGACGTTGAGGCCGATCCGCTTCGCGATTTGCACTACTTGTTTGGTGTTCTTGATGTGCATGGCGAACAAAAAACGTTCCATCCGTTTCTTGCCGACAGTCCGGAAAAAGAGCGTGAAGCTTGGGAGTCGTTCGTGAGTTTTATGGGGGGATTTCCGGGTGTGCCAATCTATCATTATGGTTGGTACGAGATTGACGTGTTTCGCTTGATGACTGAGCGTTATGGTGCTCCAGAGGGATTTTTGGAAGACATCGAATCGCGAAGTATTGATTTGTTGGTGCGCCTGCGTGAAAGCGTTATTTTCCCATTGTCGTTTTATTCGCTCAAGGATATTGCGCAGTATTTAGGATTCCGCTGGCGTCACGAAGATGCGTCGGGTTTGAATTCGGTCTTGTGGTTTGAGGAATGGCTGCGCGCCGGTGATCGGGAAGTGCTCGACGATATTTTGCGTTATAACGAAGACGACGTTCTTGCTACCTGGCACGTTGCGCAGTGGGCAAAGAAACATACCCTATGATGGGATTTCAAGATCTGCTACGCGACCGACCGTATAAACCGTGGCACGGATATCTTATTGTTACCGTTATTGGAATTTCGGTCGTCTTGGCTGGTGTGAACAAGGTGAAGACGTTGCTTAATGCGCCCGAAGTTCCTACGGCTGACGTGCCGGAAGTGACGTATACCGACGTTGTGAACGATGTTGAGCCGACTCCTGTCGTTGTGCCGCCGCAAGAAGAGCCGGCGCCAGAGCCAGAACCTGAACCGGTTGTTGAAACACGAACGCAGTACAATCTGGCGCTCCCGTGGATGTCGCAAGCGCCGTTTGGCGTATGGGACGCTATGCATGAGGAGACCTGCGAAGAGGCGTCGGTCGCCATGGTGATTCGTTATTTCGAGGGGGAGACGGGAGATATCGATCCGTCCGCTGCCGATGCTGAGCTTTTCAATCTCGTAGCCTACGAGGAGGCTCGCGGACATCAGGGGAGTATGACGGCGTTTTTTTATCCAAGATATCTTGCTGAGGTCGTGGAAAACCCAACGGTCACTGATCTCAAGGCGTATATTGACGCCGGCCGGCCGGTAATCGTTCCAGCTGCTGGTCGCGAGCTTGGCAATCCATTCTTTAGTGGCGAGGGTCCTATCTACCACATGCTCGTTGTTCGTGGATACACGGAAGACACGTTTATTACGAACGATCCGGGCACGCGTCACGGAAAGAACTATTCGTACAACATCGACACGTTCATGGAAGCAATTGGCGACTGGGAGGGGCACAATCCAGCGAGCGGTGCGAAACGAGTCATCATCGTTACACCGGCGCAATAGAAAAGAACGGCAGCCTTGATGGCCGCCGTTCTTTGTTACTCAGTTACTCATCGTCACTTTCGTTGCTGTTGTTTGTATCCTCACTATCGTTTGTTTCGTCTTCTGCCTCGGTATCGTCATCGCTCATGTCGTCACCGTCGTCCATCGACGAATCGTCTTCACTGTCCTCGGACTCGTCTTCTTGTTCTCGTTCATCCTCATCCTCTTGTTCGTCTTCACTCTCGTCTTCGTCTTCTACACCGTCCTCGTCTTCGTCAAGATCGCTGATGTATTTGCCGCGGGCGTGCATTGCTTCGTGCTTGGCTTCGTCCGCATGTTCTTCGGCCAGTGTGTAGTCGCCTGATGTAAATGAGTTTTCTGCGTTTTCAAGATGGTGCTGTGCAAGTGCGATGCCTTCTTGTGCTGTGGTTACATCGCGACCTTCTTCGCTAGCTTCGTTGACTTCATCTTGTGCGCGCTCAAGTTCTTCTGTTGCGTCATGAATCGCGTCCTCGGCGTCTTCTTTTTGGTCGTTTTCGTCCTCGATCTCGTCGATGTCGTCAACGTCAATTTCGTCTTCGTCGTCAACGTCGACGGTATTAAGTTTTTCGAGCACTTCTGCAAGTATCGCTCGTGCCTGCTCGGCGTCTACATGGATGAGCGCAAGTGCGACGCCGGTCATGCGTTCGATTTCATCAAGATCGCGAGCGTGCTCGGTGAGTACTTCTTCTTGGTCGGGTTCGAGAATGACGTCAATCTCTTCAGCTTCGCCTTCGTTATTGATGCGGAAGATGTCGTCGTCTTGTGTAAGAATCATGCCTTCTGGCAATTCGCCGTCTTCGAGTTCGGTGCCTTGCGTGAAACTTGGCCAGAATCCTTCAGGAACGTCGTCAACACGTTTCGCCCAGTCATCCCCAAACAACTCGCGTGCTTGTTCTTCGCTCGCAATGGCGCGAAGAACGCCGTTGGGTTCCACGGCAAAGACCGTTGGGACGCTTGGAATCTTTACAAGGCGTGTGCCGGCTTGATACACCGCCGTACCGCCAATTGGTAACGCTGCAAGGTTGTCGCACGAAATGGTGACAACATCACGAAAATCCGGGAACCAGCTAAAGTACATGTTCTCGTTCGGGAACACGTAGCGCTTTCCGTCGTCTGCGAGGTAATACACCGCTGAAAAGTCCTCGCATTTAATGAGGTCGCCGGCGGTTGCCGCTTGGGCGAAGCTTGGTAGGACAGAGCCGAGGACGAGGGCTGCTGCCGCAAGCGAAGGGGTAATACGCATACGGGATGAGTATACGACATTTTTATTCGTTATGTTACACTCCGGCCATGGCAATTTCTGCGATTATCTCAGTCTCTGATTTTCTTTCGCTCATCAATCACGCGCTTCGAAGTATTCCAACCGATGGAATGGCGATCGAAGGCGAGGTTGTCGATTTTAAGGTTTCACAAGGGAAGTGGGTGACGTTTGATTTGAAAGACGAAAAGGTGGACGCCAAAATTGGCTGCTTCATGACCACGTTTCAGCTCATGGTTCCGCTTGCGGCAGGCATGAAGGTGCACGTGAAGGGTTACCCAAAGGTTGCTGAAAAGTGGGGCAAGCTTTCGTTTAACGTGCAGTCGGTGGAGTTGGTTGGCGAAGGCGCGTATGCAAAGGCTTACGCAGCGCTCAAAGAAAAACTGCGCCTCGAAGGGTTGTTTGATGCGGGGCGCAAGCGACAGATTCCGCGTATTCCTGAGCGAATTGGACTTATCACCTCAAGCGAAGCTGCGGCGTACGGAGACTTTTTACGTATTTTGCAGAATCGGTTTGGGGGAGTGACGGTGCTCCACGTGCCAGTGCATGTGCAGGGCCAATTTGCGGTTGCTGAGATCTTGGGTGCGTTTGCGCAGTTTAATGCGATGCCTCCTGACGAGCGCCCTGATGTGCTTGTGCTCACGCGTGGTGGCGGTGCGCTTGAAGATTTGCATGCGTTTAACGACGAGCAGGTTGCGCGGGCGGTGTTTAGCTCGGCGATTCCGGTTGTTGTGGGTGTTGGCCATGAACGCGACGAGTCGTTGTGTGATTTTGTGGCCGATGTGCGCGCTTCGACGCCGAGTAATGCTGCGGAGCTTGTGGCTCCGGATAGGCGAGATATTGACCGGTCGATTATGTACGCCTATGAACGTATGGCGGGGCGTCTGCAGTACGAGATTGGGCGACGTCAGGCGGGCATTGATCGCTCGATTGCGGTGCTTGATCGTTCCATATCGCGAATTTCGCAAGATATTGCGGTGCTCCTTGGCCGATTCTCGCATAGCTTCGAACGTTTTCGTTTGATGCTCATCCAAACTATCGATCACGTTGCTCGTCGGCAGTCCATGATTGAAGAAGCGACGATGCGATTGATTACGCAGGCAAGGCGGCGAGCGGCCGAGATTGAGCGACTGCTCATGAGTCTTGATCCCATGCGGATTTTAAGCCGAGGGTACGCTATTGTGCGTAGCGGCGGGCAGATTGTGAAAAAGGCGCTCGAGGTGACGCCGGGTACGCCACTTTCTATTCAGCTTGCAGACGGTGCGGTTGAGGCGCAGGTGATGACGCGGGCACAACAAGAAAAACTTCTCTGATATTATGGCCAAGAAGACAACGTTCGCTGAACAATTTTCTGAACTTGAAACAATTACCGAATGGTTTGAAACCGCTGACGTCGATCTTGACGAAGGCTTGAAAAAGTTTGAACGTGGACTTGAGCTGGCAAAAGCATTAAAGCAAAAACTTGCCGACGTCGAGAACACGGTGGTGACGCTCAAAAAGAAATTCGCGGCGCTTGAAGAAACTGACGAAGCCCCGGATGAAGCATCTTCTCAAGAAACGACTTAAGGTATCTTACCTATGCGATTACTCTTGCGTTGGTTAATTAATGCGCTGGCACTCCTTGCGCTCAATCAATTCGTGGCCGGCTTTCATGTTGAGTCGTTCTACGCGGCCGTCATTGCTGCGCTTGTGCTCGGACTCCTTAACGCCATTGTTCGACCAGTCTTGATCGTGCTTACGCTTCCGGTGACGATTGTGACGCTTGGTTTGTTCACGTTCGTCATTAACGCTGGGCTGATCTGGTTCATGAGCTCGTTCGTGAAGGGCGTTGAAGTGGCGGGGTTCTTGCCGGCGCTTGTTGTCGCAATTATCTTGTGGGCCGTAAGTACGCTCACGAGCTGGATGCTCAAAGCTGAATAACCGTTCCAAAAAGATGACGCCGCCTCCAGAGTTCTGGGGCGGCGTTTCGGTACGCGTCAACCGATCACGATGGTCACGGGCCGTTCGCAGTCGATGAAGATGGGGAACTCGCCGTCGGTGGGCACGCGGTAGACGTGACGCATCTTGTCCTCGTCGGGACCGATGATCATGGCGCATCCGCCGGGCGTGAGTTCGTCCTCGATCTGCACGGCGGATGGCCGCACCAAAAGGAAGAACTCGCCATGCTTGGTGACCCCCAGTGACTCGACGGTTCCTTCGAGGTAGGGCCGGGTGTCGTCCTTTTGGTAGACCCTGCAGGGCCTACCGAGGAATTCGAGGGCGCGGAGCATGGGGTGATCGAAGCCGGGGTCGGTAGTGCAGGCAACTGCGGGCATGGGATCTCCTGTTCGACGGGGAGGGGGAGTTGTTGGGCACGAAGGATCAATGGTGTCTTATCTTAGCCTAAAATGCGGATTTTGTAAAGAGGTCGTTGCCTGTGTTGAGTTCGAGTGTTAAGGTGCCAAAACTATGGCAAAACGACTCATTTTCTTCGTCTATTTTCTTGTGCTCGCCGCAGCCTTGGGTTTCCTTGGCTGGTGGTTTATGTCCGACAACACAGGTCCCGAGCTTCGTACCGAGACGGTAACGCGTGGTGATGTCGTCAAAACCGTCGATGCATCTGGGAGTCTTCAACGTGGGGAGGCGATTAGCCTTACGTTAAATGCGGTTGGGATTGTGGAGGCAGTGACGGTGGCGCCGGGTGATCGTGTGGAAGCTGGAACGGTTGTTGCGAAGTTGAACGACGATGCGCTCGAGGCGGTAGTGGCTGGTAGTGCAGCTGCGGTTTCGCAGGCACAGGCAAATGAACGTATGGTTGTTGACTCGGGTGCCGGCGAAGATGCACGCACCATTGCTGCCGCACAGGTGAATCAGGCTCGAGCAGCGCATGAACAGTCGATTATTGCTTTGCGTAACGCGCGGTTGGTGATGCCGCTTGACGGTGTTATTACCGGCGTCTTTATTCACGAAGGTGAAATGGTGCAGGGTGTTGCCGTGACGTTTGAAACCGAATCTGACGTTGTTGATGTAACGCTGTATATTCCTGAAAATGACATCGCGAGCGTCGCAGCCGATCAGGCGGTAGCCTTGAATATTCCGGCACTTGACCAGGTGTTTATCACCGACGTGTCGAGTATCTATCCGGCAGCGATGATGCTCGAAGGCGTGCCGTATTTTGAAGCTCACGCCTATGTGAGTATCGACGGTGAGGATGGATCGGGCGCTTTGCGTTCAGGCATGACGGTTGATGCCCTTGTTACCGTGGAAGTGCAGACGTCGGTTCTTTCTGTTTCGCAGCGCGCTATTGTGACGCGTGACGGTAAGACGTACGTTCGTGTAACCGACGAAGCTGCGGAAGAAGGCTATGTTGAGCGTGAAGTCGAGCTTGGTCTTCGTGGCGATGACGGCCGAGTTGTTGTGCTTGGCGGCCTTGGTGAGGGCGACGTTGTCGTAACGCAGGTTGTCGAAGAGTAATCAGTCATTGCGAGGAGGGTAATCCCGACGAAGCAATCTAGACCTAGATTGCTTCGTCGTCCCGATGAATACGACTCCTCGCAATGACGAAACACTCATATGCCTTTGTTGCAAACTCACAGCCTTGTAAAAACATATATGAACGGCGACGTCACGACGCCGGTTTTGCATAGTCTTGATTTTGACGTTCAAGCGGGGGAGTTTGTGGCGCTCATGGGTCCGTCCGGAAGCGGTAAGTCAACGCTCATGCATATTCTTGGCTTTCTCGATCGTCCGACGTCGGGAAGTTATCGCTTTGCCGACGTTGAAGTTGCGTCGCTGAGCGATGACGAGCGCGCCATGCGTCGTCGAACTGACGTTGGATTTATCTTTCAAGCGTTTCACTTGTTGCCGCGATTGAGCGCGTTAGAAAACGTCATGTTGCCGCTTGTGTACCAGGGTGTTTCGCTTGGTGAGCGTCGATCGCGCGCCAAAAAACTTCTTGTTGACGTTGGACTTGGCGAGCGATTGGATCATTTGCCGAATCAACTTTCGGGTGGGCAAAAAC
>Ga0076186_107_pt1 | contig 25222 bp, 20 predicted proteins | sample RifGroD2_FD_68221 | JGI IMG/M metagenome (GOLD analysis project Ga0076186, IMG submission 68221) | Parcubacteria (Uhrbacteria) bacterium GW2011_GWD2_52_7 | reverse complement strand
TGCGTTTAAGGAGATGCATATCGGTCACTTAGTCGGCACGGTCGTCGGCGAAGCGGTGTCGCGGCTGATTGAGAACTCCGGCGCGACGCTCGCGCGCGATACTTGGGAACTCGCGCGGGAGTACGGCAGGCTCGGCGTCTCGATCGACGAGCTCGGCAAACGCTACAAGATCGACGTGTTCGCCGAAGCCACACTCGCCGCCTTCATGCTGCGTGACTACCTGTGGATCGGTGGTAGCGAGTCGATCGGTATCCGCATGTACCGACTCGGCCCGAACTCGCAACATCTCGGCGGAAAAACCGCCGATCGTTACGCGCGATCATGATTGACCGGGAATGGCGCGGTCTCGACCCTCAGAATACGATCGTTACCAAGGCCGACATCCCGCCGCTGTATCGTTAGACGCAACGACCCCGCTTCTTCGCGAAGCAGGGTCGTTATTCGTTATGCTTTGATTTTGATCTTGAGTGCTGCAATGCCTGAGCGCTGCATAGCTTCCGGACGGTGATGTGCCATGAAGCTCTGGAGAAACTCGAGTTCACTCTTGAAGTCACCCAGTTCTTTCAGGGGGATCTTATCGAGGAGACGTTGCAAATTCGGGGACAACCGTTAGCTCTTCCGTCAGCTCATGACGACGCTTGAAAACAATTTCGTCGCCAGGAAGAATCGCGCGATGATCTTCGTCGTTGAGAGCAATCTCGTAAGTACGAAGTCCAGCCTTGATCTCATCAAACGGCTTTGGTTGAAGATGTGATTCGTAACTCGTCATATTAAACGTTTACGCGGAAATGACAGACGTCGCCGTCATGCATAACATACTCTTTACCCTCGATACGAAGCTTTCCATTATCACGTGCACCCGATTCACCGTTGAATTTCACAAAATCCTCGTACGCAATAACCTCAGCACGGATAAAATTCTTTTCAAAATCCGTGTGAATCTTGCCTGCCGCTTGTGGCGCCTTTGTTCCGCGTTCAATCGTCCACGCACGCGTTTCCATTTCGCCGGTCGTAATAAACGTAATGAGATTCAAAAGATCGTAGCACTTCGTAATCACACGATCGAGGCCAGACTGCGTCATGCCAAGATCGGCCAAGAATACTTTTGCATCTTCATCGGGCAAACCAGCAAGTTCAGCTTCGATCTTTACTGAGATTGGAAGAGCAAGACGGTCCGGACCAAGCGGCGACACCCAGTTTTGATCTGTCGCCGAAGCTTCGTCGACGTTCACAATATACAGAATCGGCTTTGACGTCATGAGTTGAAGACCACGGATAAACACCGACTCATCGTCAGTCAACTCTACTGTTCGCGCGAGCTTGCCCGCCGACAGTGCTGCTTGAATTTTTTCAAGCGCCGAACTCTGTGTTGCGAGATCCGGGTTCTTTCCCGCTTTCATTTTGCCACGCACTGCATCGAGCATTTTTTCGACGACAACAAAATCTGCCATTGCAAGTTCAAGCTCAATAACCTCAACGTCACGGGCTGCATCGACCGATCCGTCAACGTGGGTGACGTTTGGATCAGCAAACGCACGCACAACATGAGCGATCATGTCCGTCTCGCGAATGTTTGCTAAAAATTTATTCCCAAGCCCCTCGCCTTTATGCGCTCCTTTTACAAGACCAGCGATATCAACAAATTCAATAGCCGTTGGGATAATCTTCGTTGACGACGACATGTCGCTTAAAACACGAAGACGTTCGTCTGGCACCTCAACGATGCCAACGTTTGGCTCGATGGTACAAAAAGGGAAATTTGCGCAATCCACCTGTTTCTTGGTGAGCGCAGTAAATAAGGTTGATTTGCCGACGTTTGGGAGGCCGACGATACCGACATTAAGCATAGAGAGGAAAATCGCGCCGAGTATAGCGCAATATTGACGATTCGTCTATTTTAGGGTATGTTAGCCAGCTCCTTCTTGGAGAAGCATCCACCCCTTCGACCGGAGAAACTGACGATGCTCATCGCCCTTTCGCTCATCTCGATCGCTCGCGCCACCATCACCCATGTCGTCCCTTACGCGGACGACAACAAGCCGGCGGACAAGGCTACGCTCGCCGTCATCCTCGACTGCGACTCACTGCCCCTTGTGCCGAAGGCGAAGTACGACGAGATCATCCTTCCGGGCTTTGCCCTGGAGGCCGACGCGCTGCAGGCCGCGCTCGTCAATCGCCACATCGGCGATCTGGTCATTCGGATCACCAACCCGACGCAGGCTGAGATCGACGGGCTCCTGCCGATGCTCTTCGCTCCGAACAACGGCGTGTGGAAGACCGGTATGCTGTTCGTGGCTGCGCCCGGGTTCGGCGCCGAGTTCGGGCTCGAAGGACCGACGCGACGGTTCCCTTCGAGGGGACGCTCCTCAACATCGCGAGCCTCAAGCAGACGATGTTTGAGACGAGCAGCGAGACGGTGGCGTTCCTCGACGATTCCCCCGACATGTCGGCGATCGTCGCATTCCCGCCCGGCGTGCTCGCCAAGGGCATCTCGGCAGACAACTGGTCGGACGAGAGCAGTCTCGCGATCAGCGCCGCAGGCCCCAACAAGAACGCCGCCCCTGGGCTTCTGCTCGCGCTCGCGAACGTGTTCAACGCGACGCCGAATCGTGATTTGTCGGTCGCCGACTTGCGCGCGCTCCTCTCGCAGGAGACGCTCAAGATCGACAAGGCCGCGTCGATCATGACGTACAGCAACGCGACCGGCGCCTTCACGGACGGCGGGCGCGTCGTCTTCCCGGCGGACACGCAAGCGGTCACCACCAAGCCGAAGGAGGTGAAGGTGCCCAAGAAGAAGACGGGGACGGTCACGCCGATCGTCTCCTTCTCGGCGGCGGGCGCGTGCGCAATCGCCGGCGGCATCCTCGGCTACCAGGCCAACGAGATGTACCAGACCGCAGTTGAACAGCCCGAGGCGTACGCGGGCATGAGCCTCCAGGACATCGAGGCACAGTACAACAGCTACAAGTACGGAGCCGTGGCGCTCGGCGGTTGCACGGCCATTGGTGCCGGCGTCGGCGTCACCGTGCTCCTCACGAGCGAATCGCACCTGTCGCTTGGCGCGAGCCCGCTTGGCTTGCACCTCACCGGCAGCTGGTAACCACGAACTCAGCACCCCATCCCGCAATGCGGAATGGGGTGCTCTTTCTTATGGGGTAACTATTTCTGAAGGCTGAATCTCGCCGTTTGCAACATCCCCAGACGTTTCCTCGATGGGTTCAGGAATGGCATCGTTTACAGCACCTTGTTTCAACTGATCAATTCGGTTTTGCACCGTCGTATTGTCAGGATTGAGTTCAGCAACAACGCGCAGTGCCTCAAGCGCACCATCGAAATCGTCTTCTTGTTCCAAAATGGAGGCAAGGTACCAATACGCGTTTGCGTAATTTGGAACAATCGCAATAGCGCGTTCAAGTTCACTCTTCGCTAGATTATTCTTTCCTTGGCGCAAGTACAGAAGCGCGAGCTGCATACTCACACCAACATCCGACGGATTACTTGCGCGAACAAGCTCCATGCTTTGAATAGCGTCCGCGAGGTCACCTTGTCGCTCTTGAACGAAAGCTAAGTAATAGAGTGCGCTCGCGTAATCACTCTTGAGCGCAATCGCGTCATTGAGGGCCAAAGCCGCTTGAGCAACCGCAGCATCGTATTGCGTCTTTGCATCAGAGGCAACATCAGCATCGTTTCCTTCAATGAGCGCCTCAAGCTGAGATGCTTGAACTAAGTATGTTCGGGCAAGAGAAACGTGATATCGAGGATTTGACGGTGCGAGCGCAATGGCTTGTTCGTATGACGCGAGAGCGAAATCATCAGCGTCGCTCACGAGCGGTGCAACTTCACGATAAATGTCACCTCGTAACTCCCAATTTGCGACATTTGATGGGCCAAGCTCGGTTGCACGCGCAGACGCATTAATCGCCGCTCCAATGAGTGACCTCACATAATCGGGATCGGCATCGGCGTCGTTAATCACTTCGGCTGTCTTATGAAGAAGCGCATTCCCAAGCGTACGGTACGCAATGTCGCTCCAACGATTCACCGAGGCTGCATGATCAAGATATCCAACAATTGCATCGAGATCTTCACCATGAATATCAGCAGCAACGGCACGTGCAAACGCAACTTCGGCTCGGTAACGTGAAACGGTGACAAACATCGTCGTCAACATACCAACAGCCATCACCACAAACACGAACGAAGCAAGCAATCCCGCTCGCGGTGATTTTGAAAACACTATTACCTTTGCTTCGTCAACAACATGAGTCGCGAGCACCGCCGAGAATATCCAGAACAAAAACGCGAGCGTAAAATTCTGCGCGTAAAGGAACGTAGCAACAACAATCATCAACCACGCTGCAAATGGGGCAAAGATAAGTTTCCATTCCTCGTGGTTGTGTTCACGAATCAATCGAACCAACACGAGAGTAAACAAAAGCGCAACAAATACAGCGATGCTCACCGCACCAACAACGCCGTATGTGGAAAGGAATGTCAACGCATGCGAGGCGCCACGATCAAAACGCGTGTCCCAAAACGCGGTCGCGTTGAGTTCGAGGGGTTGATACTGAGCATAATTGAGAATAAACGTTCCCGGACCCGAACCAAATAGCAACGAAGTGTCAGTAAGATTTTGACGAGTAATATTCCAAGTATTTGAAAATGTTGGCGCAACTTCGGTGGGAAATGGATTTGCGACGACCGTTGGAAAAAACAGAAAGAGTAGCGAAACAACAAACAGCAACATGGGAAGAACAAAACGAACCGGGTGAGTAAATTCTCGCGCGCGCACGAACGCAAACGTAAAGAGAACCACAACGCCAACAAGCGCCACGATCCAAAGCATAACGTAATCAATCGCAATAAGCGCAGCAATGGTGCAGAGCGAAGTAACGCCAATAGCCGCTCGAACAACAACGCCGTACACACCCGAAGGAAGCACATCGTGATCACCACCACTTGTCAGCCACAGGCCACTCCCAAGTACTGTCATGACAAGCAAATACAGTGCAAATCCGTCTGGCGTGCCAATAAGATTCGTTGGCAGCACTTCAAGTGACCACCCAAACCAGACAACACTTCCAAGCAATGCAACAAAGGAACCCGCCAGTACCATCACCGACCAAAGATGCCGCTGCGTGGCGCGATGAGTCAGAACGTGCACGCCAACAACAAACAAGGCAACAAATACAAACTGCGACAAGATGCTCGTATATTCTTGGCCGCCCTGCCCTACCAAACTTGTATAACGTGCCAATGAAACACATCCACTTATCGATGTTGAAATGAGAAACAAAACAAGAGGAGCATAAAGCCAAGACTGTTTTATCTCCACCTCTTTTTGCACCAAAGCCGCACCAAGCCAAGCAACGACAGCAAGAACAACAAAGCCAATAGTCATCACCTGCTTGTTCAGATCAAGCGTATCGATCGTCCAGGGAAACGCCACAACAGGCACAATCACCGCAAGACTAACCAGAATGCCGCGTGCGAACGCGGAGAGGAGACGACCCAATGAGTGATGCATATTGAAGCTAAGGCTCGAGAGGAACAACAACCGGCTCACTGACTGGCTCTAACACATCAGGAATAGTAACAATGTCAGCCTCGGACGTCGACGAATCGGGCATCGTGGGCAACGCATCTTCAACAACTTCTGAAACTTCTTCACTCGGTTCATTCAATGTTGCCTCTGGAAATTCGGATTCTTGCGATGGAGTGACGACAGGCTCACTTACCGTATCCTCAATAACAATCTCCACCTGAGGAGTGGAAGGAGTCTCTCGTTCTACCTCGATCATCTCATAATCTTTGTGTACCGCAACGACCATCCAATCAACCATGACCTCGTTCGCACCACCAACGTCGCGGATGACAAAGCCAGAACCCGTACGCTCGGCCGCATAGAGCGCACCCGTTGCAGCGTAAGGAGTGAGGAATACGCGATATGGCGCAGTTGGCGAAATAATATCGTTGAATAGCGGGTCAATTTCATCGAAACGAACCACGGCAGTGCCTGATTCCAACATCGACGTCCCGGTAAGCTCAATTGTCATTTGTCGCGACGCCGAAGCGTACGTCTCAACATCTTCGCCTTGGAAAGATTGAATGAGCTGAACAAGTCGGCCGTGGGTGACAAAATCACCATCTTCTTCAAGGCGCCAATTATTTCCAATCCCCTCAAGCGAGGCTACGGAAAGAATATTTCCGCCATTCAAATTTATCGTTCCCGAAAGATCGAACGCCGATGCGTTGATTGCGAGTTCTGATACCGTATTTTCTGCAGCAGGTCCTTCGGCAGTAGGACCGCCGTCGAAATACGAAACGTTTATGTACACAATAATACTTCCCGTTGTCCCAGCGAAGCTTTCGGTTGCGTAACCAATGATCGGACCAGCTTCGGTAGCCTTCATTGCATACCCAGGGCGTGTTGATGTAGTAAGCGGATCACCAATCGCAATGGCCCCGTTTTCTCCACTGACATACGTAGGCACTCGTCCAGCAAGCGCGATTGGATAACTCCCAGACACGTTTTCACCAGCCAAGAATCCTGGTCGCGTCGATACAACACCGGCGGCCTGGAAGTATGGCGTTGACGGCGATCGTTTTACAGCCTCCTTTGCATCACCGAACACGACAACTTCACCTGGCGACAATGCGTCAGGTGACGGGAACATCTCAGCAAAGTCATACGATCCTGTCGCCCATCCTGATGCATTCGTCCGCATGAAATCACCGCCCGGTCCGGCTGAACCGTCGTAATACATGTACCGATTTTGCTGAGCCGCGCCTCGATCTGATGGATAAAGTTTGCCAGTTAACACCAGGTCACCATCATCTGAAATCGCCACAACTTCATTGCCATCACTATTTTGCACCGACAAGCGATAATCATCTGTAGCGCTCACCGAAGTCTCGATAGACATCTGCCGATCAACGGCCGCACTTCCCATCCAGACCGAGCCACGGAACGACAATCCATGCGACGCAATAGACGTCGAGAGTGCCGTTGCGTCCGTAAGTGGTGCCATGACAATATCGGTTGATACCTGCATGGCAGATCCATTAGCGCTTAGGACATCGCCGCCATACCACTGCGGCTGAACGAGAACTTTGATGATCCCCGTTCCCGACGTTCGTGATTCAAGAGCGAATCCAATGATGCGCGCCGGTCCTTGAGCCTTGGCGCCATATCCGGCACGCGTTGACGACGTGCTAATCGGATCGCCAATCTCAATCGCACCCTCATCTGCATTTACATAAGTATCAATCTGACCAACCATACCAACAAGCACGTTCCCGGTCGCACCATTTTGCGGCATGTTACCAATAAAGCCCGGATCTGAAGAAATAACACCAACGAGATTTTGATTACCAGCCTCGCAGCGCTTTACGGAAAGCGATTCAGTCTCGTCTACGCACGTGACTTCATAAAACCCGAGCGTCGTATCCGTCGTAGGAAAATACTCGGCATAGTCAGCACCAGCTGCACTGTATCCATTATCTGAAAGCACCGAGCCATCGGTTTCAATCGCAAGGACGACCTGACCATTTGAACGAATAAGCATGATGTCATCGTTGCTTCCAGCCTCCAAAGTTTCAAGAACAAGCGCCTGTCCTCCAATCGTCGTGCCACCAGCACCGTTCGTCTGATCCGCAACAGTATCTTGAGCTATTCTTACAGCAATCGCGTCGCCCGTACCCGATTGAATGACATTAAGAGCCATACCTGCACCGCTTGTCGTATCATGCTGTCCAATATTCACCAATTTGCCACTAAATGCCGTCGCACCGCCATCATCAGCACGCAACACAGTGAGTCCAGTTCCGCTCGTTAATTGACCAGCCACCATTTGAATTCCCGGCGTTGTAGTGACGGCGGTCGTAAAAATAAAATCATCAACATCATTCACGTCACCAAACCTTCCACCGCCGTGATTTTCAATACCATCTGCCACCGCAAGATCTCCAGCACCCGTAGCGAACGTCATAGCATCAGCGGTAACGTCTGCATCGATTTGAACAAGCCCGCTTGCAAAATAACCTGCATAGTTAGCCGTTGCTCCTCCAGAAGCCTCAGCGTAGACACCATAACGAGTTGCACCCTCGTTGAGGTTAAGAAACCTTCCGCCATAACCTGTCGTAAAGCTCCCTGCGCCGCCAAGTACTTCACCCGAAACTGCAGTGCCCGTTGTAATTGTTCCGGCGTCAGCCTCCAGATAACTATAAACACCGTATGCCGATGAAATCGTTTGAGCGCTACTGTGCGTTACGGAAAATTCACCGCCAGCTAGATATCCTGCTCCGTTCACAGCAGCAACGTTTGTTGACTGGTTCGTTACCGTTCCAAGTACACCAATACCCTGCGTGAGCACAGCACTCGCCGCATCGATCAACGTTTGTCCAACAAGACTATATACATTCGTCGACGATCCAGCTCCTAAGGCACCAGAATAATTTGCCGCTGCTTCAACAGCGCTAATATCAAGATCCACTCCAGCACCCGAAGTATTGATGATATTCGTACTTCCAAATAATGACTTATACCAATCCGCAACAAGAGCGGATTGATCTTGCGCATAAGCATGCGTCAAATATCCACCTTCAAAAGCAAACGTATCTGAATCGGCATAACTCAAGGTTCCCGAATCCGTTGCATCGGAAGCGTAGAACGTTATCTTTGGATCATTCGCATCGTTAGCTCCGTCTCCGATACGAACAACATTCAAACTTTCATCAACTGAAAATGGAGCAACAAGCGACGTACCGCCAACCGCAAAGTCATCACTCGCAGCAATATTCACAATTCCACTCGCCGAATCAAGCGAAAGAGCACCAGCGCCGCCAGAAGTAACGCGAAACCGTTTACCGACAAATCACCGGTCGCACTTACGTCACCCTCAACATCAACGGTCAGCAATGCAGATCCACCAACAGCAACGCCGAGAATTGCGTCGTTTGCCGCCGTATCAGCTCCGGCTGGATTGATGTATATCGAAGCGTTCGATGCAAGCGAACCCGATGGATTTCCCGTCAATTGAAGATTACCCGTCGAATCGAGCACCGGAATAAGCGCCGACGTACCGCCAGCTTGTGTCGTGTTGAACCCATCAACTGAATCACTGTTTAACGCATAAGGTGCAGCAAGAATCTGACGTCGAGTAGTAAACGCTTCGCCATTCACCGTAATCTGCAAATAGACCGCTGCATTATTCGCAAATACTGCATCACTGATTGCTGCATACGGAACTCCGGCAGCAGTATCGCCCAAATTTTCTGAAAATAAGCCATCAGTTAACGTCACCGTGCGTGCCGTTGCCGTCGCGCATGTTGCCGATGAATTTGACCAAAGACACGTTCCCGCAGCATCTGCATCGTAAAGCTCAAATATAATCGAAGCGGTCGCATCGGAAACCGGAACGCCATTACTGTTTAACAATCTCCCTTGGTAACCAATAATATTTGGTGGAGATGCAGCTCGAGTGAATCCGGCGAATACGATTCCAAAAACAACAAAAAGGGTGCAAACAATAATACCCACCAATAGTTGATTGGCGAGGCTTCCTATTCCTCCTTTTCGTACAAGTCCCTTCGTCATACGCTCCCCTCACGTTCCATCGGCACGTCGACGACAACAGGTGTCGGCTCTTTTTTGTCGCGATAATTGAGCGGACGAATACGCGATTCCTTGTATCCCCCTTTATTGAAACTTACAAAATATTCATTGGGGCCAAGAACAAATGCGTATCTGCCAAGATTATCCGTGAGGGTTGTTTCGACGAGCTTATTATACTTTGGTTCGAACAAACGAACGACGGTATTGCCCACAGGCTTACGCGATGTAGCGTCATAGACAATGCCCCAACCTTTAGCACGCCGCGCATGCGTCAAACGTCGAACAAAAATGAAAACTATAATTTGAATGACAGTGAGAAGCGCGCTAAGCAGCGATGGTCGAACAACATAAATGCCAAAAGACACGAATATTCCCGCCATTGCAATACCGTACTGAAGCATCCGTAGCCATTTACGCATACGCAATGCCGCAAACGTTGGTGCCGGCTGATCGATTGGATCAAGTGGGATATTCGCCGCAATCGTTGCGCTATCTGTCGAAACCTCAATCTCCTGACCAGTATAGACATCAAGGTACGCGCCGTCGTCTTTACTATCTGCTAAATATTTACTTGGAAAAGCAAATTGCGATTTCACCGCAGCAAGCCGATATCGGCCAGGATTAATCGCAAAATAATATTTTCCTTCACTATCCGTAACTGCAGATCGCAATAATCGTCCTGTTGTCGCGTCGTAAAGTCGTACAGTAACGAGATCGAGCGCAACCTTGGTAATAGCGTGATAAACAATGCCAAAATTTTTCCGTTTTCGTCTTCCGAAGAAAAGGATTGGTGACGTAATCAAGAACTGCAAATACGGCAACAGACTAAATGACGCGGCAAGAGCGGCAGTTGAGGTAACTGCGGAAGCGACCGTTAACGGAACCGCGACATCAACAATCTGCTGGACCTCAGGACTTTGTTGAGCCTCGCTAACCAGTGATTCAATTCGCGATATCGCTGCTACCATTTGAGCCGGCAAATATGTCGCCAATGCACTGAGCATTGGCGTTACGATCCCAGGACGCTCTTCATTAGTTGGCAGGTCGTCATTATCGACCTTCACATCTTCACGCACTTCATCGCCATCATCAACGTTATCTTCAATCAGATCGTCACCAATATCCTGCGAATCACTACTATTTGTGCCTTCCTCTTCTACAACATTAACCTCACCTGACTCAATTGGTGACAAAGTACCCGATGATGAGCTGCCACCAGATGAAGGCGCAGACGTACCCGAATCAGTTGTACCGCCTTCCGTTTGATCGCTCCCCTGAGCAGGGATATCAGTAGTCTCATCAGGCGTTGGCTCAGGTTCGGGTGTCGGTTCTGGTTCAGGATCGGGCTCGGGTTCCGGTTCAGGCTCGGGATCCGGCGTCACATCTCCTTCGTCGTCAGTGGTTTCGTCTGGCGCCGGGCCAGGCACCGATCCTCCACCACTAGCTGGAGACTCAGGAATAGTAAAACTCACACCTGAACTTGAAGACGCAACAATCGCAATGGGTATTGATCCTTTGTCGCCATACGTGCCACCAAGCGTTACGTAATATGTTCCAGCCGATGCTGGGTTTGTTATGCGCTGTGTTCCGCTGCCCGACGCACTTGCATTCGTGCCAATTTCAACAAGAACAACGCTCCCCGCCGCAATTGCGCCGCCATCACCTGCGCAAATCGTTATCGTGAGCACAGATGCAGCCATGGCCACCGAGGCCTGTTCGGCACCAGTACAGTCGGCTGCAGTCGATACATCAACACCATCATCAGCGACATCAACATCATCTTCAGTAATGAGCGCAGTCGAAAAATCAGATGCAAATGTAAGCGTCATTGTTTGACCCTCGTTAACCGCAGCTGTAGTTGTAATGGAAATGAAATGATTTGCGTTCACCGAAATCGTCGTTGACGTCGGAGTATCCCAAATGTCCGTAACCGTAGCCGCAAAAACCGAATACGCAAAACTATTGGTCAATACAAGACCAATCGCAAAAATTCGACTAAGGAAGTCACGAGTTTTCATGTCACAGCATTAGCTGCGGCGACGCCACAGAACTCCCAGTGCACCTGGTATTCCAACGACCGTCACAAAAACCAACACGAACGACAATGAAGGCAGCACGAACAACGTGCGATTATCACAATCTAACCCCGTAATGCCCACTCGAATCGGCCCCACCATCCACCATGGCAGTGACGTCTCCCAGTGGAGCGTGCGAGCTTGTCCACTCACAACGCGATGAATGCGTGGAATGGACGGAGCCAAAGATCGCATTCCCAAGAAACTGAAAACATCAGTGGATGTCTTCACGTACAGTATACCTCCTCCGGAATTTTGAATCGTGGAATCCAATAAAATATTTCGATCTTGTCTTTGCGCATCCATGGTGATACATGTCGCAATTGGACTCGATACTTCACCAATGTCAACAAAAACCAGCGAAGCGTACGCTGTTGTAAAAGAAATGCCTGTTGAAGTTTCATCTCGTTCCTGAGCGATAATTGAAAAAGTATAAACACCGGGACTGAAATCGTTCGGAGGTGTCAGCGTAACAGTTAGCTCGCGTACACCCGAAGATTCAACACTGACCGACGAGGCTTGCAGGGCAATCCATTCCGGACCACTGTTGCCAAACACAAGTGATCCGTCTTCTGCAAAGGTGATTTCTCGAACTGAAATATCGTATACCGCATTGGTCTCCGAATCATTGCCAATAGAAATTACTGTCGACGTCGACATTCCCGGTTCAACCGAAAGATCAACTATTTCAGGGTAAACCGACACCGCATTCGTGCGTGATACAAACAGAAAAATACCAACAACGATAAACGGAATAAGCGAGCGATACGCGCGCATATCAATAATCACCCGCTCAAAGGTCTTGCCGTTGAAGATACTGCCGCTTTCACAGTCAAAAAATCTCGTTCAGAAAATGTAGCATCGCTACGACTCGCCACAAGCTGAGGCGTCGTTGTAAAACCCGTGTCCGCAGTATCAAATGTTGATGTAGCAAGCGAAACATCTGAAGATCTGCCGCCATATTCAGACGAGCCCGCAGTCACCGCTCCGTCCACAACGTCAGTGAGCGTATCCGCGGAAAGCGATCGCGGCTCACCACTATCAACAACGTAAACGCCATAACCTTGATTCACATCCGCCGTCGCCTCCCAAGCGATGATTCCCGTAGCAACGGTAGATGACGTAAGTGAGCCAAATGCCAACGATGTTCCGGACAATTCGTAAACAAAATCCCCAGATCCGTCGATCACTGGCGCTGTGCCTCCGTCAGTCCAAGCATCGACGGTAATAGTAGTGGCCGTCGTTGAAGCCACCTGACCAAAGGCCGCAACCTGGGAAGCGCCATCGTCTTGGACGACGACGGCATAGTCACCGACCGAAAAGTCTCCGGCAGTCGTCACCGTCACCGTGGTGCCGACAAGCAGCGTAGTGCCGACTTGAGAATTTTTGTCTTGAACATAGTAGACAATCTTAACAACTGGATCGTATATGCCAGCCCGATAACCCGCCGAAATAGAATAGCTCGCGCTTGAAATTGAACCGTCTGCAGTACCGCCGATTACGTCACGGAGCATATACGTACCTCCTGAGGACACGGCAACATCAGAACCACCAACCCCAACAGAGTCCCATAGAATCTGATAGTTCGTGGACGACATAGCCGCGGAGGCCTGAAATCCAAAAATTGCTAGATAACTAGCCGCCACCAAAGAGAAATAGAGCACTGCTTGCCTTAGCATAAGCCTCCAGACCATCTCATTGACCAATGATACCCGTAAATTTCATGAATAAACAGCGAACATTTCAATCTGTGGATAACATGTGTGGATATTCGGAGGAAAACTTTTTTTCCGGAATATCTTAGACAAATTGAGTAAATATCTGCAAAGTTATCAACAGGAGAAAAACATCTGCGAGCATTTTATTCCATCTGACCGTGGATACAAGTCACGAATCGGGTTCCCGCATCGTAATTGTCTAGCAAATTCAATATGTCCAGTTTCACATGAAACTAACGATACCTTTAGACCTTGCATATCGAAATTTAGGACAAATTCAAGATAAACGAAAATACGACCCGAGAGTCGTATTTTCGTGGTGGACCTGAGCGGATTCGAACCGCTGACCTCTGCAATGCGAATGCAGCGCTCTACCAACTGAGCTACAGGCCCAAAATCGCGTTTCACATGGAACAAACCGGCAGTAAACCGCCTTCGGACACAAGAAAATACCTGGTGACCTCGGCAGGAGTTGAACCTGCAACCTTGTCCTTAGGACGGACCTGCTCTATCCAGTTGAGCTACGAGGTCACGTCTTCATGCCTATGTGTCGTAAAATACTTCACTTAGCCATGATATACTGGAACCGTTCGCGACAAAAGTATAGGGAACAACTTAGCTGCCGTCAATAAAACTATGGATAATTTCATCACGATTCTCCTTGGCGTATCTACATCGGTCTTATTTTTTCTGGTTGTTTATCTTGTCTTACGGCAGTCAAAGGATTCTGGGGCGTCGCAAAATATTGAAACCGAACTCACTCGGCTTCGCGAAGAAATGCGCGGGCTACATTTTGAAAATCGTCAGGAGGTACAAACCCAGTTAAATCGTGTTAACGATCAGCTCTTTAAGGGAATGAGCGACCAGCAGCGCACGATGACCGATTCGCAACAATCAACACAGCAGCAATTTGGCCAGATGGCGAAGATCATTCAAGAAGTCACAAGCAAACTCACCTTGCTCGACGTCACCAATAAACAGGTCCTCGACTTCTCGTCGCAATTAAAAAGCCTGCAGGATATTCTTAAGAACCCAAAACAACGAGGCATCCTAGGTGAATATTATCTGGAAATACTCCTAAAGAACGTTCTCGCTCCAGAGAGCTTCGCCATGCAGTATCGGCTTGGCACTGACGAACAGGGGAAGGACCTCATTCCCGACGCCGTTGTTTTCGTGAAAGATAAAATTATTCCCGTAGATTCAAAATTTTCACTTGAGAATTACAATCGCATCGTAGAAGAGCAAAATGAAGCTGAACGCGGCAAACTTGAACGTCTTTTTGTAACCGATTTAAAAAATCGCATTGTTGAAACCTCAAAATACATTCAACCCGACAAGGGGACCATGGATTTCGCGTTCATGTTCATTCCACACGAAGCCATTTATTACGATCTCCTCGTCAATAAGATCGGTTCAAACACAGAAGACAATGAAAATCTCATTCAACGGGCAGCTAGCAAATACCGCGTCATCATCGTTTCGCCTACTTCGTTCCTCGCGTATCTTCAAACAGTGCTCCAGGCTCTCCGCGCACTAAAAATCGAGGAAACCGCACACGACATCATTAAACACGTCGGCGATCTCGGAAAACATTTCCAAAAATACAGTGACTATCACTCAAAAATTGGAAAAAATCTCGGAACAGTTATCGGGCAATATAACGAATCATCAAACGAACTCAAAAAGATCAGCAGAGATATCATTCGCGTGACATCAGGAGACCCCTCGCAGCTGATTGAAACTGACGAGGTTCAAAGACCACTCATCGAGGCTTAAACATAAAACCGGCCATTGGCCGGTTTTATGTTTGTTTTACTTAACCATCGACTTTGCAAGTCGGATTGCCGTGCGGCTCTTAATACGAGCAGCCGTGTTGAGTTTCAAGACATTCTTGGTAACGGCTTTGTCGAGCGTCTTCCCGAGATCACGAACGAGCTTTGACGCATCTTCGTGTTTACCTGCTTCGAGAAGCTTGCGGAACTGACGGCGCATCGAATCAATGTTTGCTTCGACGATCTTATTGCGCGAGGCACGAGCAACGCTCTGCTTCAACGCTTTCTTGGCGTTCTTGAGATTTGGCATAAGAGAATGGGGGAATATTAGCCAAATGCTACCGATCCGTCAAGCCTGGGCGTTTGAGCGCATCAACAACAAGCCTATCAACGGCAAGGCCAGCCGAAAGGCCACGTTTCATTGCCCGATCAAGCTGTTGTGCTCGGGCATGCGATTCCAAGAGAGCCGCCGCTGTAAACTTCTCAGCCTGTTTACCAAGCTTTTGTGCAACAAAAGAGTGAATGCCGAGCGCCTGGGTAACACCTTGCGAAGATCCGGTTCGATCAATATAAAGCCGATACGCAAGCAGAAGTCGAATCTGACGAACCAACATACCAAAGAGCGGAAATTCATCTGCGCCAGCCTTGCGCTCACGACTCAGCCGCTCAAGCGCACTCCGGGGATCGGATGCGAGCGCATCAAGCAAGCCAAACACGTCTTCGCTATACGAGGCACCACAGAGCAGATCGATCATTTCACGCGTTATCGATTCACCCCGCGCAAAAGAAGCGAGCTTCATGAGTTCGGCATGCAACTGCCATGCATCCCCACCCGTACGCGCAATCAAATACTCAGCGCAAGCTGATGGGAGATTGGCGTGTAAACGTTGTGCGGATTCGAGTAACCAACCACGCAACGGTGCGCCCACAAGGGGATCGAGCACATACGAATGCGCATCGCGAGCGTCGTCAAGCGCCAAAAAGAGCGGTAACTTTTTTACCTTTTCAGAAGGCACCGTCTCATGAAGGATTACGATGACATCGTCAGGAAGAGTTCCGAGCAACACACGCCAAGGATCGACATCCGCCTTCTTTACTATCGACAACAATCCACCAACAATAACCATGCGCTTTAAGGCAAGGAAAGGAGCTGATCGAATCTGTTGACCAATCTCTCCAATGTTCGCATCAGCCGCCACGCGCACGACAACATCCGACAGGTTCATACCCGTCGGATCAAATTTCTCAAGAAACTTTTGTCGCATCTCAGCTACGCGTTCCCTGACTCGGAAACTATCGGCGCCGTAAATCAATATCAACATGAGTCGATGGTAGCAAAAGTAGGTGGACTATTCCATGTCACCCCAGGTTTTGGCCGAATCAACGTCTACAAGAAGAGGGACATCAAAAACAGCAACGGATTCCATGATGCTCGAAATTTCCTCAGCTGCCTGCTTCTTATCATCTTCGTGAACTTCAAATACCAATTCGTCGTGCACCTGAAGAAGCATACGAATACGTAATCCACTGCTACGAATCCATGCGTCAACTCGAGTCATCGCAAGTTTGATAATGTCAGCCTGGGTTCCCTGAGCAGGCATGTTGATCGCCATACGCTCAGCTGCGGCAACGAGCTGCGGAACGCCACTGTTAATATCTGAAAGATATCGACGTCGACCAAACAAGGTTTCAACATAACCGTCCGCATGCGCCCGAACCTTCATCTCATCAATAAATGAACGAATCCCCGGGTGCGCCTGAAAATATCGATCAACAAATTCACGAGCCTCTTCAAACGATACGTTTGCACTTCGCGAAAGTGATCGTGGGCCAATGCCGTACAAAATACCGAAATTAATCGCCTTTGCCGCAAAACGCTGATCCTTCGTTACCTCATCCTCTGAAATATCCCACATCTGCGCCGCGGTACGTCGGTGAATATCCGCACCATCAAGGAACGCATCAATAAGTGCTTTGTCTTTCGCGATATGCGCAGCAAGACGAAGCTCAATCTGCGAGTAGTCAGCCGAGAGGAGTACGTGATCTTTTGCAGCAACAAACGCCTTACGAATTTCACGGCCAAGCTCGGATCGAATTGGAATATTTTGTAGGTTCGGATCCGATGACGACAGTCGACCCGTGGCAGCAACACACTGATTAAACTTCGCATGAATACGGCTGTCTGGGCCAACAAGCATCGGTAACGAATCAGCGTAAGTACTCTTCAACTTAGCGAGTTCACGATATTCAGAAATAAGACGAACAATGGGGTGAAGTTCGGTGATTTTATCGAGCTCAGGAGCTGCGGTAGAAAAACCGCTTTTTGTTTTTTTGATTCCTTTTGTTGGAATTCCAAGCGACACGAACAATACGTCAGCAAGCTGCGCAGGGGCATTGATGTTAAATTCTCGACCTGATACCTGATAAATTTCCTTCGTAAGCGTCTGAAGTCGTTCGTCAAATGCGACCGAGAGGGTCTTTAACTTCGCAACGTCAACCGCAATACCATCTCGCTCCATTGCAAAGAGCACAGGAATAAGGGGCATTTCAATTTCTTGCGACAATTTCGTCATGCCCTCGGCAGCAAGTCGAGCCTTCAAGCGCACCATAAGCGGCAACACCGCGCCAAGTCGCTCAAGTGGTAACGCATCCGCGGAAATCGTAGCTCCAAGCTCCTCGCGCACAATGTCCCCGAAGCCAAACTCACGACCGCCTGGCGCCAACAAGTAAGCGGCAACCATGGTGTCGAACATGGGGCGATCATTGAGCGAACTCACATCAACCCCAGATCGATGAAGCGCATGAAGCACCGCCTTCAAATCGTGGCCAACGATCTCTTTTGCACTAGCTAACACCGCAACTGCATGGCGAGCAACGGTACTATCAGGTTGATCGAATGCAACCGTCCGGTGTCCATCAGTAAGGACCAAAGATTCTAAACATCCTCCAAACAAATCCGTCGCCTTCGTATCAAGTACAATACCAAGAACATCCCGATCAAGATCATCAAGTTTTGCAGCGGGAAGCGCTATTACTTTTGGTGCTTTTCGGGGAGCTGATACCGGAGTCGCTGGCGCCGCACGATCATACTTCTTGAGGAGCGTCTTAAACTCAAGATTCTGGAGCATGGGAATGAGGCGAGCAAGGTCGGGTGACAGCACCTTTGCAGAAGAAACATCAAATCCATGCAAATCAACATCGCAAACAATAGTAACAAGACGACGCATTTGCGCAGCAACCTCTTCCTGACCTTCAAGTTTCTTTGCGTATTTTGGTAGCACTTTGCCCGCCTTTAAATCTTGGAAGATGCCATCAACTGATCCATGCTCGCGAAGCAATTCAAGCGCCGTCTTTTCACCAATCCCCGAAATACCCGGAAGGTTGTCTGACGTATCACCGAGCAAAGTTTTAAGATCAATCAACTGATCAGGACGCAATCCGTAACGCTCATATACAGCGGCTGCATCGTAGCGCTTCGTCTGCGACAAACCCTTTACAAAAAAGATGACGTTCGTCGTTTCGTCGACTAATTGCAGCGAATCAAGATCTCCGGTAACGATAAGTGTTTGATACCCTGACGCTTTATTTAGCTTGGCAATGGTGCCAAGAATGTCATCGCCCTCGAAACCCGGCACCGAAAGGGAAGGAATGCCGTAAACGCTCAAGAGATCCTGAATAATCGGGATTTGGTCGTAAAGTTCTTGCGCCTTTTTTTCACGCGTCGCTTTATACTGCGCGTACTCCTCATGACGAAACGTGCCGCCTGGCAAATCCCAAGCAACCGCCATGAAATCAGGCTTGAACTCAGCAAGCATCTTCTCAACAACCATCGCGAACCCATAAACGGCATTGACCACGCGGCCGTCTTTCGTGGTAAGCGGTGGGATAGCGTGCCAGGCACGGTGAAGGAGGGCGTTGCCATCAAGAACCAGGAAAGTAGGAGTATGAGCGGTCATAGTTGGTCGCATGATAACAATCAACGCCTGAATTGCGAAGCGCGGCATTGAGTTGAAATTTTCGGAAAAATACGCTAGAGTACTGCGACAACCACGTTATACTCGTGCCCCGATAGCTCAGTTGGATAGAGCAGGGGACTTCTAAGCCCAAGGTCGAAGGTTCGATTCCTTCTCGGGGCACCAGCGCAACGTGGTTGCCCTTGATATTTCAAGGAAGCAATGCTATCGTAGTGCGGCAAATATGGCGGCTATAGCTCAATGGTAGAGCACCGGGTTGTGGTCCCGGCTACACGAGTTCGATCCTCGTTAGTCGCCCCATGAAAAAACCTCCCTTCTCGGGAGGCTTTTTCTTTATGCTTGATCGCTTTCAGGCTTGCCGTGAAACTTTTTGTACACGCGACTGAGCTCTTTGTCGGTAATGTGTGTATATACCTGCGTGGTTGTTATGGACTCGTGACCCAACAACGACTGCACCGAACGAATATCCGCACCATTTCTTAAAAGATCTGTCGCAAATGTGTGACGAAGCGTGTGTGGCGTCACTTCTTTAGTCACACCAGCCTCGCGAGCATAGCGATCAACGATACGCTGAACCGATCGCGGCGTAAGCGCTCCCGTTGACGCCTGATTCTTCCTGGCGCGATCGTGCCGCACAAACACGTGTTCCGAAACATCACGCCTTCGCTCAAGATACGTCTTCACCGCACGCCTTGCGCCGTCGGACAAAAAGACCACGCGATGCTTGCTGCCTTTTCCCTTCACCGTAAATTCATCGCGCTTAAGATTCACTTGATCAATGCGCAAACTCGCAAGTTCTGAAACGCGCAAACCGGTAGAAAACAGTAACTCAAGAATCGCCTTGTCTCGAGCACCCACAATCGTCGGATCGTTATCAGGAGCCTCGAGCATCCGTTTCAGCTCGTCAGGCTCAAGGAAACTCACCTGACGGGACCCTTGCTTTGCAAGCTCAATCTTCTCTGGAGCCAACGTTTCCACGTCACGCTTGGCGAGGTATTTCAAAAACGACCGTAGGGCAATGAGGTGATAATTCTGCGTGGTCTTCTTGAGCGACAGCTCATCTCGTCCGGCAATATCTCGATTTAAATGCAATCGATAACGACGCACAAGATCGAGCGTAATATCTTGAGGCGCTGGTGATTGGGCCCAATCAGCAAAGCGTGAAAGATAAAACTGATAGTTACGGACCGTTTTGTCCGACCTACCTCGCTCAATTTCAAGATATTCTAAAAATTCCTTCACGTATCGTTCAAGCACCTTCACCATACCTGCATATTGTACGACAGAAGAGACAATTTCACCTAAAGCTCGAAAATTCAAAGTTATTTAATTTTGCTAAAATTAGCCACTTTATATGTATTCAACCTTGACGAAACGTCAATATTGTGGTATGATATTCCGTTACGATCGAGTGCCAAACGAATTACCGATAGCCCGATTGTTACAACAATTCCTCACCTTGTCCTTGGCTGGGCATTGGAAACTAAGACCCTATTGCAGCAGAACGGCGCGCATTTGAAGCGCCACTTGACCCTAGGGACTGATTTCCAAAGACAGCGGCTCGAGCGTTGATCCGATGGGAACAACGATCGCCGCGCTGAACCTGCGTCCGACTCCAACGCAAGAATCAGCAGCCAAACGTTCGTGGAGCTCGTGTGCCATTGTTTTGACGGCACCGAGCTCCACGAGCCTCCAGAGTTCGCGAAGATTCGCGAATTGCGGAGGCTGAAGAGAAGAGAAATACCCTTCAGGCCACTTCCCACCCACCCCCACCGAACACTTCGGAGGATTCATGGTCGCCACCCAGGCCGCCCTCACGGGCATCAACGAGACCCTCAACACCACCCCCGCGCGCGCCCGCGACTACCTCGCGGAGCTCACGGCGCTCACCGCCAAGCTCCGCAAGAGCAGCAACAGCACGATCTTCGTGAGCGTCGGCACGATGAAGGTCGACATCGGCGAGGTCTTCGTGACCGGCACCGAGCTCGGGCTCCGTCGGACGCCCGGCAGCTACAAGCTGCGCGAGATGGTCGATTTCCTCATGCGGAAGGTCCGGCAGCTCCCCGAGACCCCGGCCATCATGCGACTCCTGCGCAAGCTCGAGCTCGCCAACTTCCCGATGAACGACGCCGACGCGGCTAAGTTCGAGGAGATGGAGAGCGCGATTCTGGCCAAGGAGGCGCAGGACAAGATCGACGCCGCGAAGGCCACCGAGCGTCGCCTCGCCAAGCAGCGCGACGCCGAGGCCAAGGCCGCGGAGAACCGCCGCAACCGCGCGGCGGAGATCAAGGCGAAGCTGGCCAACCCCTTCTACGGCGCCGCCCGGTGTCTCACCCCCAAGGCCGAGCCGGCCGACCAGGGCGGCAAGAAGGGCAAGAAGCGCTAGGCCACACGTTCCGTACGGGTCCCGACTACCATCGGGGCCCGGCTTCCCAAGATCACGAAATATTCGTGCCCTTAGGAAGCCAGACCACATTTCGGAGGATCCATGCTTGACCCCGGAGGAGGCAAGGCACCAACATCCCCCAAAGCTCGAAAGAGCAATGGGGGATTTTGGTTGACAACCTGGCGACATTTCAGTATTCTGATGCCGTTACCTTTTAATTACCCGTTTGTCCCCGGTCTTGGGAATGAGCCCCCATCACTGAGCCAATCGGATGTCGTATACTACGTATGCTCGATAAGAAGATCAAAGACGCGATCATTAAAAAGTTCCGCACCCACGAGTCCGACACCGGCTCGCCACAGGTGCAGGTCGCAATTCTCACGACAGAAGTCAAGGAGCTCACCAAGCACTTGCGCACTCACCGCAAGGACTTCAGCTCACGTCGTGGTCTCGTCAAGAAGGTCGCTGAACGCCGACGTCTCCTCAAGTATCTTGAGCGCGAAGACGCAAAGGCATACGCCGATCTCATCGAGGCGCTTGCTCTCAAAAAGTAATTTACCCGCAATCCCGCCCCGATTGATCGGAGCGGGATTGCGCTTTCACAACTATGTTCGATGTTTCATCTCGTCGCGTCGGTGTGTTTATCGACGTGCAAAACATGTATTACAGTGCGCGCAACATTTACGGCAGTAAAGTGAATTTCAGCAATATCGTGAAGGCTGCGGTGGGCAATCAAAAACTTGTCCGTGCTATTGCCTACACCATCTCAACCAAGTCCGGCGAAGAGCTTCCTTTCTTTGAAGCGCTTCACAAAATGGGCATGGAAGTGAACACTAAAGAATTACTTGAATACGAATCAGGGCACAAAAAAGGCGACTGGGATGTTGGCATCGCCATCGATGTCGTGCGTATGCTCGACATGATCGACGTTGTCGTCCTCGTCTCAGGCGACGGTGACTACTGCGCGCTTGCCGAATACGTTAAAAATCGCGGACGCCTCTTCCACGCCGTCTCTTTCCGAGAATCTACTTCGTCAAAACTCGTCGACATCGCCGACATCTACACCAACCTTTCAGCCGACCAGTCACAATTCCTCATTCGCGATCCAGGATATCGTGCACCAAAGTTCCGCACGTCGTCCTCAACTGACACTTTTGACGACGTGATTGCGGAACAGGTACAAAATGCAGCGATGCCAAAAGACGACAAACCACTCAGCTTTACGGAAGAACCATCAGCAATCACCAAAACCGAGCCAAAGAAAAACGTTCGACGCGGTCGCCCTCGCAAAAATCCAGTTCCAAACGTGAATGAATAACGCCCTGTGGTCGAGCATCCTCGACCACAGCCGTCACTCATTCATAACCTCGGCCAGAAACACGGAGTACTTGATTCCTCGTGGAATCGAGGCCTTTCGTTTCGGGCCGATTTTCATTGTATGGATATCCGAAAGTTTTCAGGCGATTTTGGCGGCAAACCGCTCATTATCGAAACCGGTCGTTTTGCGCATGCCGCTAACGGCAGCTGCACCGTGCAATACGGTAACACTGTTGTACTCGCAACAGCAGTACTCTCAAAAGATGCACGCCCAGGCCTTGGCTTCTTCCCACTCATGGTGGATTTCGAAGAAAAGCTGTACGCCGCTGGACGTATCAAGGGCTCACGATTCATTAAGCGCGAAGGGCGTCCAACCGACGAAGCGGTCTTGAATGCTCGTTTTATTGATCGCGCCATTCGCCCGCTCTTTGATCAGCGCATTGAAAATGACGTGCAGGTTATCGTTACCGTGTTGGCGTTTGACGGACAAAATGATGCCGACATTCCTGGCCTTATTGCCGCCTCGTGCGCGCTTCACATGTCAGACATTCCTTGGAATGGACCAATTGCAGCAGCGCGTGTAAACGAAGTTGAGGGGAAAATGATACTCAACGGCACCTACGCTGAGCGCATGCTTAGCTCTTTTGACGTTGATGTTGCAGGTACTCCAGAAAAACTGCTCATGATGGAAGCTGGCGCAAACGAAACACCGGAACAAACCGTACTCGAGGCAATTCTTTTCGGGCAACAACAACTTGGGTCAGTCATCGACCTCATCAACAAGGTTCGATCCGAAGTCGGCAAAGAAAAGCGCGATCTCCTTTCGCCGAAGAATGATCAAGAACGCGCAGCCGCCGAGCATCGCACAGATGTCGAACGCATCGCAAAAGACGCACTTCGCCCGCTTGTCAAAGAGCTCTTCTTTGACGCACCAAAAGCCACAAAAACTGAACGCGCTCTTGCAAAAGACGCACTCAAGTCTCGCTTGATCGCCAAGCTCACCGAACAGGGCATGGCCGAGCCAGACATTAAACTTGCAACATCGTTTGCGGCAAGCACCATCGACGAAGAAGTCACCCGCATGATTCTTGAAGAAGGCCGTCGCGTTGACGGTCGAGGCATCGACGAAATTCGCCCGCTCTTTTCTGAAGTCGCCATTCTTCCATGCGTGCACGGAAGCGGACACTTCATGCGCGGAGAAACACAAGTACTTTCCGTCTGCACACTTGGCGCTCCGGGCGATAAGCAAACCCTCGACGGCATGGAACTCGTTGGCGAAAAACGATTCATGCACCACTACAACTTCCCACCGTTCTCGGTTGGTGAAGCAAAACCGCTTCGTGGAGCTGGACGTCGTGAAATCGGCCATGGCGCACTTGCTGAAAAAGCTATCGCCCCAATGATTCCTGATGAAGAAACCTTCCCATACTCCATTCGCGTCGTTTCTGAAGTTCTTGGAAGCAACGGCTCAAGCTCAATGGGATCAACATGCGGAACCACACTTGCCCTCATGGACGCCGGTGTGCCGATCAAATCACCGGTTGCGGGCATCGCCATGGGACTTGCAAGCGACGGCAAGCGATACCAAGTCATTACCGATCTTCAAGATCTTGAGGATGGCGAAGGTGGTATGGACTTCAAAATTACCGGAACGGCAAACGGCATCACTGCTATTCAGCTCGATACAAAAACTGATGGATTGCCGCGCTCCGTAGTCGAAGAAGCTATCGCACGAGCTCGAACAGCGCGCCTCAAGGTACTCGACGTAATGCTTGCTGCTATTGCCGAGCCACGCAAAGAACTCGCGCCGACGGCACCACGCATTCTCAAACTTCGCATTAATCCAGACAAAATTCGTGATGTTATTGGATCGGGCGGAAAGGTCATTAACGAGATCATTGCTAAAACTGGAGTATCGTCGATCGACATCGAACAAGATGGTTTGGTCATGATCACCTCAGTAAACCAGGCAAGCGGTCAGGCGGCGTATGATTGGGTCCACAACCTCACCCGAGAAATCCAAGTAGGCGAAGCCTTTGACGGGGAAGTGGTACGATTGATGGAGTTCGGAGCGTTTGTCCAGGTTCTTCCGGGCAAAGACGGGCTTGTCCACGTATCAGAACTCGCCCCATGGCGCGTCGAAAAAGTCACCGACATCGTGAACGTTGGCGACAAAGTAAAGGTAAAGGTGATCGAAATCGACGAAAAGGGTCGCGTCAACCTCTCCATGAAACAAGCCGAAGGCAATACCTATACCGAGGAAATGAAGGCAAAGGCCATGAAGCGCCCAGCACAACCAAACGGGAACTCAGATCGCAAACCACAACGAAACCATGAATAACGGGCTCAACATCCCACTTACAA
>Ga0076186_101_pt1 | contig 25710 bp, 26 predicted proteins | sample RifGroD2_FD_68221 | JGI IMG/M metagenome (GOLD analysis project Ga0076186, IMG submission 68221) | Parcubacteria (Uhrbacteria) bacterium GW2011_GWD2_52_7 | reverse complement strand
TGTCCGGCTGCACGATAACCGCGCAGGCCGGTTTTGCCGGGCCGAAGTACATGCTCGAGGCCGGCGGCCGCACGCTGTTCGAACATTCCGTCCACTCCCTGCCGCTGCACCTGGCGGACAAGGTCTGCTTCATAGCCCTGCGCGAGCACGAGGAACAATTCAACCTTACCCGCTTCATAGGCGAGAAACTTGGCCCCGGCATGAAAGGGGCATGGGAGCTGTTCCTCCTGGACGCTCCCACCCGGGGCCAAGCCGAGACCGTCCTGAAAATACGCGACCTGGTCCCGCAGGACGGCGGCCTGGGCATCTATAATATAGATACCTGTTTCCACTCCTCCTCGCTGGCGGCGCGCCTGGCCGACCCCCGACGGGGTGATCGGTTCTTTCAGACTTCGCGCGGCCGACCCCAAGTGGAGCTTCGCGCGCACCGGCCCCGGCGGCCTGGTGGAGGAGACGGCCGAGAAGGTGCAGATCTCCGACAATGCCCTGACCGGCTTTTACCACTTCAGCCGGGCGGGTGATTTTTTCGAGGCGGCAGCGGCGGCCGTGGCCGCCGGGGAGACCGCCCGCGGCGAGTTTTACGTAGCGCCGCTTTATAACCGGCTGATAGCGGCGGGCCGGCGTTTCGTTCTGGACCCCGTGAGCGAGCTGGTCCCGCTCGGCACGCCGGAAGAGGTGGCGGCCTTCGGCAAAACCACCTCTTCGATGCTGACGGTGCTGCGCTCCATGCACGAGGCGAGGAGAGTAACGATGTCTTCGAACTTGTCCGAGTTCTTCACTGAGTCCTCCTAGAGCTACCAGGCATTGGGCACCACGTGTGTGATGCGCACTGCGCGGCCCCGGAAGAACTCCGGGGGAGACGAGTGTGTCTACTTCTTCTTAGCGAGCGCCGTCGCGAGCGTGTGCTCGGGGCGCAGGCCGAAGTGCTTGTTGCCGGTGGTCACCTTCAGCCACCGGACGAACCGGCGGGAGATGTGGGTGATCTCGCGGTCGTGCCAGATGACGAGGGAGAGGATCGCCCCGTCGACCAACGTCATGGTGATCCACCACGTCTTGGTCCCGATGGCCTCGGAGGGTACGAGCATCTGGACGCTGAGCGTGGCGGTCGCCATGAGGGCGAGCACCGCGATGACGTAGCAGAAGTCGGCGGAAAAGAGCATCTTCTTCAGCATGGGTACTCCAGTGGGGAAATGGGGAAAACAGAAAGGCCATGCACCACGTGTCTAGCGAACCGTCGAAACCCCGTGGGGTACGATGATTCCGTAGAACAAGCGGGGCATGGCCTCTTGATTGAACAGTCAGGGTCCCCGCATCTTTCTTGGCAAGTACGTTATTGACCACCGTTTGGAGCCGTAAGGCGGCTTCGCCTTCCGGAGGTGGCATTATCTCGTACGTTGCTGAGAAAGTGGCGGGGTCTCTCTCCCCATTTCGACTGTCAAAGTACCTATCTACTATAGCACTTTTTAGCTCATCTGTCAAGACAAAACTAACAAAAAATGGCTAGTTACAGCCATCTTTTGTATTCAGCTACAGGAGAAGTCCCATGGCATTTTTCACGTTTTTGATCTTCGTTTCGGCAAGCATGGCGGCACGCTGAGACCCATCAGCGAGTACCTTTGTAAGGGCATCCTCGTTCTTGAGCCAGCCTTGAATTTCGGCTTGAAGCGGCGTGAGATAGACAATTAAGGCCTCGGCGACGTCATCTTTAAGGTCTTTCATGCCCTTGTTCTCGTACTGTGCGGCAATGTCGACCAACGATTCTTTAGTGACCATGTGGCGTAACGTCAACAAGTTTTTGAGTCCAGGCCGGTTGTCGTCAACGGTGATGCCTTGTTCAGAATCGGTAACTGCGGCGCGAATTCAGCATCGTCCAAAATTGAGATGTAGTTTTTGGGGGAGGGTGCGCTCTTGCTCATTTTTTTGTTCGGGTCGTCGATCCCGATGATGCGCGCGCCTTCCGCTTGGAGAACGGGCTTTGGAAGAACGAATGTTTCACCAAAGTCGCGGTTAAACCGTTCGGCAAGATCGCGCGTGAGTTCGATGTGCTGCAATTGGTCTTCGCCAACTGGGACGACCTCGGTGTCGTAGAGAAGAATATCGGCCGCCATGAGGATGGGGTAGGTGAACAGGCCGACAGAAACGTTTTCGCCTTTTGCTTTTGATTTGTCTTTGAACTGCGTCATGCGTTCCGCTTCGCTCATGCGACAGACGGTTTGCAGGAGCCATGCAAGTTCAGCGTGCGCTCCAATTTGCGACTGTTGGAAGAGAATTGTTTTCGTTGGATCGACGCCGGCAGCTAAGTACGCCGCGGTAAGCAGACGAATGTTTTGACGGAGCGTTGCAGGCTCTTGCGGAACAGTAATCGCGTGCAGATCTACGATCATCATGTGCAGATCGTAGTGTTTTTGAAGTTCAACGGCAGGGAGGAGTGCTCCGAAGAGGTTGCCGACGTGGAGAATGTTGGTGGGCTGAATGCCGGTAAGTGCGCGCATAAGCTGATGTTAGTTCAAGGCTGCGAAGAATCGATCTCTGTCGATATTAAGCTCTTTAAGAGCTCGATACAACTCATGTTTATTTCGACCCGTATCTGATTCGTGGGAATTGAGGAATCGCGTAGTGGCTCGTTCGTATTTCAGTTTTGGATGCGTGGTCGATAGGTCGATTTCCACACCGATACGTTTTAATGCGCGCATGATACGTCGCCACGTTAGCCGGCTTTCTTGTCGAACAACGACCTCTTGTTTTGTTTTCTCGTTGGTTGTGTTAATAGCGGCTAACTGTTCGGCGATAGATGGTTCGTGCACTGCATCTGATTTTTCCACTTCTTCTCGGTGAACTGAAATCTCCGCTACTGGCTCGGGTAAGGTTTCGGACGGTGTTGGCTGGATGTCGACCGGAACAATGCGACGAATCTTTACGGGGCGAATTGTGGTTGTTGTCTGTTCGGCCTCATTGATTGTTACGTATTCTTTGTCTCGAATTTCGCCACGAGTAACCGCGGTGAATAGCTCGTTTATGGCGATGTCACGCAGTAGGGTATATACCTCGGGTCGATTAATCGCATCAAATGCTACTTTCCCACTAATAACTTGCATGCCGTCCGGTACTAATTCCCCCGTGAGGCGAGAAATAACGGCATTAGCCATGATGTCGTTGTTGTGGGGATTGATAAGCTCCATAACCGCAAGGGCGAGTGGATTTTGTGCCGGATAGATGCGAATCCGTCCCTTGATAGGCGTACCATGAAATGTCACCGATTGAATAACGAAGGGCGCAGTGACTCCTTTTGAAAACTCACAATCGCGTAATAATTCAAAGGCGTCTTTGTGTGGCAGGTCGAGTTCGGGTGGTTTTCCTGTTGCGCGGAGTAAGCGAGATATCGCTACCCAGTCGATGAGCGCGCGTTGTTCGGGTGTGTGGGTATTTTTTCTGGACTGTTCTATGAATTCCTGAAGATCAAGATGACTGGCAGTCTGGATAAGTGAATAAAGATAAGAAAGTTGAACAGCCTCAATTGCAAATTTTTGAAAGATTGGTCGCCTTTCACTTATGAGTTTTCGTAAAAAATTGTTGTACTGATCGTCAACAACCGTCATGTGTTTGCCCATCATTCGCTGGCCGTCTGGATACCCGATGAAATGAAGCTCCATGGATCGCACATATATCTGCCATTGCTTGCCGATGGTTTCGATGTCTGAAGCGAGTTCAGCGTTGAGCGCTCCCTCTATCTCCATGAGGTCGGTCAAATCTAACTGACCTTTTGAATCAAGGTAGTCAGTTGATAGGGCGATGTCTTCAAATCGGTCAAACGTTTTACCAATCTTTAGGAGTTTTTTAGGAATCTTTTCGGGAAATGGCTGCTTAAAATCTACAACTTTTTCCAGTTTGAGCCGCGGGCGAATAAATTCTTTTTTAGGACCGTTTTCAATAGACATAAGACGACTGCAGTGTAGCAATGTTCATACAAACCAAAAAGCCCCCGTTGAGGGGCTTTTTGTGTTTACACTTCAATAAGAACCGGGAGGATCATTGGGCGGCGTTCTGTCTTTTGGAACAAGAACTTCCCAAGTTCGTCCCTGATGAGTTCCTTGACGGAATCGGGATCGACCGGTGTCTTTGGTGATTTGTCTTGCAGCACTTTCTCCATGTGCTTGCGTGCTGATGCGATGAACTCCTTGTTGTCTTTCATGTGGACGAAACCACGACTGACAATGTCGGGAGCTGAACTGAGTGCGCCCGTTTTCTTTTCGATTTGGGCGATCACGACGACCATACCATCTTCAGCAAGCGCTTGGCGGTCGCGCAAAACGACCTGCGAAACGTCGCCTACACCCAAGCCGTCAACGAAGACGTAGTCTGACGGAACTTTTTCGTTCGTCATCTTGGCTTGTGAAACGCCATTTTGCTTTGAGAGTTCGATGATCTGACCGTTGTCCGCGACGTAAACGTCTTCTTCTTTGTAGCCCATGCTGTAGGCAACCTCAGCGTTTTCGCGCAGGAGGAAATGGTTGCCTTCGATTGGCATGTAGTACTTTGGTTTGAAGAGCGAAAGCATGAGCTTAATGTCTTCTTTCTTGGCATGACCACCAGCGTGCACGTCCATGAGGTCCTTGTGGATCACGCGGGCGCGCTTGCGGTAGAACGTGTCTTTGAGACGCTGGACCGATGCTTCATTGCCCGGAATTACCGAGGACGAGAAAATAATCGTGTCATTGCGTTCAATTTTGATGTAACGGTGTTCGTCGTTTGCGATGCGAGCAAGTGCTGCGCGCTTTTCGCCTTGAGCACCGGTACAGATGATGGTGACTTTATTGTCGGGATAGTCTCGGACTTGTTCAATCGGAATGATTGATTTTGGATTGATGTGAATGTATCCGAGTTCGCGAGCAATTTCCGTGTTCGTCTTCATGGAATATCCCTCAAGCGCAACCTTGCGGCCGAGCGATTCGGAGATTTCCATAATTTGCTTCACGCGCGACAAGAGCGACGCGAAGGTACCGACGATAACGCGGCCAGGAGCTTTTTCGAGAATCGTGCGAAGTTCATCGCCGATAACGCGTTCTGAAACCTGGTGACCATGGCGGTCGGCGTTTGTTGAGTCGCCCATGAGGAGCGCAACGCCTTCCATGCCGACGCGAGCGATTTTGTGGAAGTCAGCTGGTGCCGCGCCAACCGGGTGGTAGTCAAACTTCCAGTCACCGGTGTGGCAAATCGTGCCGGCCGGTGTTTCGATCACAATACCGGCAGAGTCCGGAATGTTGTGGTTGATGTGGAAGAAGTGCACCTTGAACGCGCCAAGCTGAAGTTCGGAGTCAATCGAGATCGTTTTCACGTTCACGGTTGCTTCAGGATAGTCTTGTTGACGCTTCTTCACGATGCCAGCTGCGACCGGAAGGGCATAGACCGTTGGATTGCCAATAAACGGCACCGTGTGCGGAATAGCACCAATGTGGTCGTAGTGACCGTGCGTGATAATCACGCCTCGGACGTTCTGCTCTTTCCCCTTGAGATAGCTCATGTTGGGAATGATGTAGTCGACGCCAGGCATGTCTTCGTCGGGGAACTGAAGACCCATGTCGATAAGAATGATGTCATTCTTGTATTCGATGAGTGTGCAGTTGCGACCGACTTCTTCCAAGCCGCCAAGCACAATGACGCGAACCTTGTCGTCCGTTGGCGTTGGATATGTTTGCGTAGCTACTTGCTGTTTACGCAAGAGCGGCGTGCCCGCCGATGGGCGGTTATTCATGTTTGGGCCACGGTTGCGATCGCGTGGCGGACCACGGCGATTGAATTTTGGCTTGTGGCCACCTTGTTTGTTGCCAGCCGGTTGTCCGGTTGGTTGTGCACCGTTTGGTGCGCTTGGTTTGCCAAAGTTTGCGGGTTTGAAATTACCCATAAGAATACTGTCGAAAGAACGCGAGACAATGAGGAAACGCTAGGCTGTTCGGCCCATACGAAATGCCTCCGCATTCGTGAACTTAAGAGGTTAAGAGTAACAAAGCTCTGACAGTCGGGTGTCGTCAAGTAAACTTCACGACATTCGGTTGTAAGAGTTTCTGGTGCGAACGGGGAGACTCGAACTCCCAAGGTGTTGCCACCACAGGCTTCTGAGACCTGCGCGTATACCAATTCCGCCACGCTCGCATAAACCTTTCCGTGCCCGCTCAAGGGGCAAGACAAGGTCAAAATGTATCACAGTCCACTGTTTTGGTCAATCTATTACCGGAAGAATTCGTGTTTTGCCTTGATATACCACGTTTCGACATCCGCAAAGCGATCCGAAGGAACGGTGACGCTTGGTACGTCAACGCCGCGGATTTTGCTTGCGAGTGCGAAGGTGTATTTGGGTTGGTACAGCATGATCGCGGGCATGTCCTCGGCGATGAGTCCCGACAACGAAGCAAAGGCTTCTGCCCGTTTTGTTTGATCGGTGGTTTCGCGTGCAGTTTCGATTGCTTCGTCCGCTTTACGATCAGAGAAGCTGCCGAGGTTGAGCCCTGGGTATGATGTTTGTGAGGAGTGCCAGAATGGATACGGATCAGCAAACGTACCATAACGTTCGCCAGCTACGAGAATGTCGTATGAGCGATTTTTGAGTACGTCAGATTGGAGAGTTGCGATGTCAACGACGGCAACATCAACACTGGCGCCGATGGCTTCCCATTGGCGTTCAAGTTCTTGGGCTGCGGCGGTGAGTTCCGGTGAGTCAAGCGTGGTGATGGTAAACGAAAGTGACTTGTCGGATTTGCTGCGAACCGTTGCGCCTTCGGTGAACGTCCATCCTGCGGCATCGAGCGTTGATGCTGCGGTTGTTGAATCTGCCACTGGTACGGTTGCGCTTGCATCGTATCCTGGCATGCCCGAAAGAATAGGCGAATTGATTGCGCTTGCGACTGATCCTGTGATTTGCACAATAGCCGTGCGATCGACGGCGAGCGAAAGCGCTTTGCGAACTTCGTCATCAGCAAGAACCGATGAGTGCTTTGCGTTAAAGAAGGCCGCGGTGAATTGGGGGAGTGACGGATTTTGGAGTGAAAGTCCTCGTTCGTCACTGAATGCCGAAGCGTCAGCCGAAGAGATAACCGAAGCTCCTTCCACGTTTTTATTGCGGAGTGCGTCGGTTAATTCGGTTACGGAGCTATAAAACTTAAACGAGAGCTTCTTGATGTAGGGAGCGCCACGATAAAAATCTGGATTGCGTTCAAGCGTCATGCTGCGGATGCTGCCGCGATTGTCTTTGACGAGTTTGGCAAACTGATAAGGGCCGCTGCCGACGGGTTTAATGTTTTGAATGGCGAGTTGTGCGCTTGATGGAGCGATGTCCTGCCATTCAAAGGCCGGAAGAATGCCGACGGTAAGTGCGGCTAAGAAAGGCGAGAACGGTTCATCGAGTGTGAATTTAACCGTGGAAGTGTCGACTGCCTCAACGGCAATGCCCGCAAAGCTTACCGCTAATGGGCTGTGGTATTCGGGATTTTGGATGGCTGAAATAGTAAACGCGACGTCACTTGCGGTGACGACGTCGTTGCTGTCGTGCCACTTTGCGTCTGAGCGAAGTGTGAATACGTATTCTTTTTCGTCTTCGGAAACGGTGTAATTTGAAGCAAGGTCGGGCACGATTCCGTCTTGTGGATCAAAACGCATGAGACCACTGTATACAAGGCGACTCAAGTCGGCATCGACGTCGCTTGCTGTTGCATAAAGTGGATTAATGAATTGCGGTGTACCCACAACACCTTCTGTATATTCGCCACCAACGGCAGGAATGGTTGTTTGATTCTTGTTGAGCCACTGAAAGCCTAAGCCTGCAACGGCAATAACGAATGCGCCAAGCGCAAACGAGGCGAATTTTCGTTCGCGAGTTGAAAGAAAACGAGGGAGTTGTCGCCATTGCGCAAGCGTTGGCACTCCACCTTTTGAACGCACAGCAACAACTTGCCGAAGAGCAAGTTCAGGTGCTGATGTTTCGCGTCCGCGACGAATAAGCGTCGAAATACGACGGCGGAGCGAAGAGAAAAAACTGGCTTTATGGACGGGCCGCGTATGGGCGGATTAGAAAGAGAACAAGGCGTTCGCAAGCGAAACACCCAGGAAGAGCACGGCGACCACAACGGTAGCGGCGTGCAGCTTTTTCTCAATGCCGCGACGAGTGCGGTAAACGTTTCCATCGCCACCAAAAGCCATACCAACGCCCGCTCCGCGGGACTGTAAAAGGATGGCGCCCGTAAGAGCTACGGCGAGAACTGTTTGGATAATTGTGAGAATCATATCGAAGATAACTTTATCAGGAGGCGAGCTTTCCGTAAAGCGGATAAGACATTTTTCACCTGAAGTCTGCGACAAATATGGAAAAATGCGTGAGCGAAGTGTGCTATCCTATAGGTGATATGGAGGATGACATCCAATTGCTCACCGATGCGGCGCAAACGCCTCAACAAGAGCCGCAGCTCGAACAGGCTGAACCAAAACGTAGGCGCTATATAGTGACGGGTGTTTTTGCGCTTGCCATGATTGGTCTTGTTGCCTTTTCGTGGCGTGTGTTTTCGTTTTATCGAGCAATCGATCGCGGTGAAGTTGTTCCGGTGCTTGCGTATTCAAGTGACGACTTTACGAGGGCGGGTGCGGCTGTCGCTCGATTAGCGCAGGGTGAAGAAGTAACCGATACAACGTCGGTTGACGATCCATCGCTTGGTTCGTCTACCGCAAAAGTGACCATTGTTGAATTTGCTGATTTTGGTTGCCCGTACTCAAAAGAGGTGAGTTATATCGTCCGGGCGATTGCGCAACAATTTCCTGATCAGGTTCACGTTATTTACCGCGATTTTCCACTGACAGACGTTCACCCCGGCGCCGATCTTGCCGCCCAGGCTGGCGAGTGTGCACAGGAGCAAGACATGTTCTGGGAGTTTCACGATAAAATATACGCAGACGATGACGATCTCACGCAAGAAAACATGCTTCGAACGGCTTCGGCGGTTGGCTTAGACGAAGAAGAATTCGCAACATGTCTTTTGTCTGGACGGTTTGAGGACGAGGTGAACGAGGATCTTCGTGCTGGCGCAGCCGCAGGCGTTGTTGGCACGCCGACGTTCTTCTTTAACGGCGTAAAGATCGAGGGTTCTATTCCATTTGCCATTTTTAACGAGATTGTTCATGCGCTTCTTGAAGATTAGTTTGCTTATTGCCCTGGTCATCACTTTCGCGATGCCGGTATTTGGTTTTGCGGCAGCGTGCACTTGTTTTTGTGGAGACTACGATACGGGAGCGATACTTTATAGCGAGAGCGAGGAAAGCGCGGCAACGTGTCGAGACGCTTGTGAGAGTTTTGATGATCAGTTTGTTGGATGTTTTGAAACCGAATCTGAATATCCGTATAACGACGAGAAATGTTGGACATACGATGAGTGTGAAGCATATTCGAAGCCAGTATCTGGCGGGGTCGTGCGTGGAGATGCTAACGACATGTCACAGGGCAAGTGGGAAAGCGACCTCACGCCCTATTGCTCACAAAATAAGGGTGGCGAAGTCATGCGTTATTGTTACGCTGAATCGAGTGCAAAAGTTGATCTTGGCGTTGATGTTGGTACGCTAACTAAAACGGGCGATATCGGTGAATACATCATTAATGCGTATAACTGGCTTATTCCAGCAGCGGCACTTATTGCCGTAACCATGATGATGATCGGTGGCTTGCAGTACGCATTAGCGCGTGGCAAGTCTTCGTATATCGACAAGGGAAAGAAGCGTATTACGAATGCTATCGCTGGTTTAGTGCTTCTGCTGAGCGCTTACGTTGTAGCGAAGCTCATTGATCCTCGCCTCATTTCTTTTGACGCGCTCAAGACCCCGCTCATCAAAGAGGTGACAATGCTGAGCGGTGAATTGTCCTGCGAAACATTGCTTGGGAAGAATTTCGACATTACACCCTCGGGTGCAAAACAATGTGGAAATACTGGAACCATTACCTCAATGAGTAGAGTTGCCGGGAATGTTTCTACGGGAAGTTGGAAAGTGGGTGATACGTGTAACTACAGTACCTGTCCGCAATACGGCGATGTATGTTTGAGTACAGGCACCTGCGCAACGTGCCAAAATATCCCAACGCCTTCAGAGCAAGCTTGTGATGCTGTGGATATGGAAAGCGGTGGGAGTGACGGTAAGTTTTATGTGTACTGCGATTACGATGAAGAGAATAATTCTTGCGTAGCCGCGTCATTTAGTGCGGGGAGTTCGGGGTTCTCCTGTACATCCGTTCAAGGGAATGCGTCTGGAGATTGTAGCTACTATGATCGCTTATTATGGGTATCGAACTCGGGAAGCGGTCTGCTGTCGGCAAATGATGCTACGCTCGAGACGTTTGCAAAAACGTGTTACAACGATCTGTGTAGCGTAAAAAGCACGGGGTGCAAGGTTGCGGTAACTACCGACCAGAGCGTGATAACAGCTTGGGTATTTGATGAGACGTTTTTTGATGCGACGAGTGTGACGTGTGTGAACAGATAGTTGCGCACACAAAAACACCGCCCAGGGGCGGTGTTTTTGCACACTTACTTTTTGATGATTGCTTCGCGGAGCTTGCGGCCAAAGTCCTTAATGAAGGAGAGGTTGGCTCGGCGAACTTTGTACGCTTTGACGATGTCGACTTTCTGGATGTTTGGTGAAGCGACCGGGTAGATCTTTTCAACACCGTAGCCGTTCGTTACTTTGCGAACAACGAAGTTCTTTGAAACGCCGGCGCCGCTTACGCTGAGCACCATGCCCTCAAACATCTGGATACGCTCGCGCTTTTCGCCTTTTGCGTTCACATCTTCAATTTTCTCGTGGACGCGCACAACCATGCCTGGTTGAATTTCTGGCATGACGGCTGTCGTTGCTTCTGCTTCGGTCATAGATGAAAGTCAATGTTGGCGCGCATGTTAGCGGAAATCGCCGGGTCCGTCAAGCTGAAGATAATCTTGAATAATCCGCACAACCTCCTCGGGAGGGTTTGATGTGGTATCGATGACGAGGTCGTAGTGGCTGAGGTCGAGAAAATCGGCGTTATACCACTTTTTATAGCGACTAGCGTTGCTTGCTGTTCGAGCGGCAATGGCTGCTTTTGCGGCTTCGACTGAAGGATAATCCGGTTCGTCTTTACGAGCCTGGGGATTGTTCTTCTTAGCTTCGTAAATACGTCGTGCGCCTTCGTCGGGATCTACGCTCAGAAATACTTTCACTGCATGTGGAATAAAGAACCACGAAAGCCAGCCGTCAATGACAAAGTTATCTTCTTGTTTGCCGAGCTGCGTTTGATAGTTGTCGACGTCTTTGTCGGTGTAGTCGTGTTCCATGCCGATGTCATTGAGCTGATCGATGGTAATTCCCCGATCAAGCGCCATCTTTCCACGCAAATCGCCGACTGAGTACGCCTTATATCCTAGGCGTTTTGCGAGCATGGACTTGATGGTAGATTTACCCGATCCTGCAAGCCCCGACAGTGCGATGATCATACTTCGTGCAGTGTGGTAAGAAAGTTTTCAAGGTCTTGAGGCGGTGGGGCGACGAAGGTTTTGGTTTCGCCTGATGGAAGTGGAATGGTGAGTTCGCGTGCATGAAGGAAGAGGCGACCGATGGGGAATTGCTTGAGTCCACGCTGAACGTAGAGCGTATCACCTGCAACCGGGCTTCCGAGCGCAAAGAAGTGCGCGCGGATTTGGTGCGTGCGTCCGGTTTCGATGCGAACGTCGACAAGTGTCGCGTTAGCAAATCGCTTCGTGACCTCGTAGTGTGTGATGGCTTCTTTGCCTTCTTGCGACAAAGGACGCGCCGCCATGCGTGCGCGGGACGATGAGCGGGCGATGGGGAAGTTAATAGTGCCAACTTCATCTGGTACTTTGCCGGTGACAAGAACAGTGTAGTGCTTGCTTGTAAGGCGCTCAGCGAATGCTTGCTTGAGATGATTGAATGCGTTGTTGTTTTTTGCGACGATAAGAACGCCCGAAGCTTCTTTGTCGAGACGGTGCACAATGCCTGAGCGTGCCTTGTTGTCACCAACGTCGGCGATTTGCGGGCGCTGTGCAATAATAGCGTCAATGAGCGTGTACTCGTTGCTTGCCTCGGTTGGGTGTACGAGCACGCCAGACGGCTTGTTCACCACAAGGACGTCGTCGTCTTCGTAAATAATATCAACGACGGGGAGCTGGCCAGTTTTTGCCTGCGCCTCGACTGATAGGGGTTCAATGGTCACGGCTTTGCTTGTGTCGACGAGATGGTGCGCTGTGGCAACTTCGCCATCAACAAAAACGCGGCCGTCTTTAATGGCACGCTGCGCTTTTGCTCGGCTGATGCCAAGACTTTTTGCAAGTGCGATATCAAGCCGCTCAGGGGTTGAATTCAGGAGTTCTACGGTTTTCATGGCGAAACTATGCCATGGTTTGCGAAAAATTGGAAGCCCGGGGTTTTGTGCATGCCAAGTAGACGAAACTCGAAATTCACGCTATTCTCAAGCTGCTTTTTCCGGGCCCGTAGCTCAGCGGTAGAGCGGGCGTCTTATACACGCCTGGTCCCTGGTTCGAACCCAGGCGGGCCCACCAGTGACTATGTATTTCATTGTTGTACTCTTACTTCTTCTCGCGGTTGGGTTTGCTCTTTTTGGATATCGGCATCATGAGCATGAGTTTGTGTTCATGGCATGGTGCTTTGTCCTTGCGGCATTCGGATCAGGTATGATTCTTCTGTTCGCCACTGAGGCGTTAAACGTATGAGTCCTGATTCCGGCTCACTTACACTTCTTGTTGCACTGGTTTGGTTTATTGTTTATTGGATATTTGGTGGTGTTTTTTTCGCTATCGTTGTTGCGAGTCGGTTTATTAACTTGCGTAAAGCGCGATTTAGCTGTTTGTTTAGCATAGCAAGTGGCGTGTTAGCTTACGCTGCGGCAACGACCACGCTTCTTACTGCGCAGCTACCCATGCGCGCATGCGCAAAGGTGACAAAAGAGGGAACCGATGCGTTCTTGAGCTTACTTAAGTGTGCACCAAAAGCATTTTTTGCCAGTGGATTCCTTTGGTTTGCTGTACTCGTGTTGATTGGTGCTGTTGCGGTTCTGCTTTCGCGAGCAGAAAAGCGCCCTGCATCGCATTGACAATGTGGTGGGGAGGTCGTATGATGGCGCGGCAATTCGTGAGTCGAGTTTGGCCGGAATCGTGACGATTATGCGCGCATAGCTCAGTTGGTTAGAGCGTCACATTGACATTGTGAAGGTCCGTGGTTCGAGTCCACGTGCGCGCACCAAAAATCCCTTCGCTTCTCGCGAGGGGATTTTTGTATTTCTTTTTTGTAAGACTCCGTAAACTCTAGCTCGGAAATGTTATTTGACCAATTCCAGTGGATATCTAGAGAAATATTTCCGAAATTCATAATCGTATTTTGATAACAAAAGTATCATGTATCACCTTATGCAAAAAGAAGATGTTCAAATATCACATCATTTATTACCGTCAATCTAAAATTGACCTAATTACATTCGACTGGTAAACATGCGCCCGGAGGTTGAACAATGTCTCTTCATATTCTTCAGCTCGTCAACCGGCTGAGTGACCTCAAGCTCAAGGCTAGGACCGGGTGGAATATGACGTTCGAGCCTGGGGATCGGTATAAGACGAGATGCGTTCCAGAGGCCGAGAGCGTCGCTGATCACACCTATGCGCTTGCAATGCATGCCTTCCTCGTGGCTATCGAGCTCGGGCTCGACGTCGAGAAAGCGGTGACCATGGCGCTCATCCACGACGCGCCGGAGTCGATCACGGGTGACGGTGTTACGGCAACGCTCAGCCCCGAGGAACGCGAGCTGGCTCTCAAGGATAAGAAGACCATCGAATGCGCGGCTGCGCGTGAGCTCTTTCTTCCGCACGGCAAGCTCGGTCAGCGTTGCTATGAGCTGTGGCTCGAGTACGAAGCGCAGGAATGTGAGGAGGCTCGCATCGTGTTCCAACTCGACAAGTTCGAATGCGCTGCGCAGGCTGTCGTATACGCGAAGCAGGGCCATCGACTGGATCCGATCGAGTTCATCGACTACGCCGCAGGACACATCACGCATCCACTCATTGCTTCCATGCTCGACGAGCTGCGTAAGGAGTGGACGAGCTAAACAACACGAAACACGAGCCGCCTCCCATACGGGGAAGCGGCTCGGATTTTGTATTGGTGAATATTATCGTTTCATGCCGACCAAACCGCCGAGTATGGCGCCGAGGAAGGTGCCGAATCCCATGCCGAGGAACGGTGCGACTTGCCATGGGCCGTCGCCAATGTCCTCAAATGGGAGCAGTAAACCACTAATTCCCTGAATGATGAGACCAAGCACGAGGCCGGCAACAAGACCAAGCAGTGAGCCGGCAATTGCGTGCGCGGCCATCTGCACAAACGGGTTCTGATGTTTTAGCATACGTCACCATGACAAACGAGATAGCGTGCAAAGTCAAGCGCTGCGCGTCGCGAGGTGAGTACGCCAGAGAGCTGTGCATCGCGAACTTTATCGAGGATTGCACGTACGTGGTGGCCTGGCGTTAGCCCTAAAGCGACGATATCGCGTCCCTTGAGAAGCTTTGGCATGGTGAAGCGGGTAAGAAGCGTTTCACGTCGAGTGCGCATTTCGTTTAAGCGTTCGCGGGCGACTGAGTGCGAGCCTGAGGCGATGTGCGCCGCGTGGAGAAGTGCGAGAAGTTCGGCGCCTTGTTGGCCGTGGAGGAGGCGTTCAAGACGTGAAAGCGGCATCTCGTCGTGATTGCTTGTTTCAAGTTCGCGCGCTTTTTCAAGGAGCCAGAACGCATGATGATGGTCGAAGTCGAGGCGAGCATCTTTTGCGCGATGAAGATGCAAACGGGAAATAAGTGAGCGTAACTGGTCCTGCGAAGCGTCCTCAAAGAAGTAGACAAGTGCTGCGACGAGGAGCGCTGCGCTTGGGATGATGATGCCGTAAAGCTTGCGATGTCGTTCGGATTCAAGAACGCTTATGAGCTTTTCGGTTTTTTGCCATCCGGATTCCTGGTCGGTATGGCGAATGTCGGTGAGTTGTCGCAACTCAGGAACGCTGTGGTGCAGGAGTCCACTGTCGTGAACAAGTTTCAAGAAATAGCTGCCGTTACTTCTTAAGCCAAGCAAGAATTCTCGACCAAGATGGTGACGTGGCACGGCATGCGTTGCCTTGCCATCGCTATCGTGAACAACGTGATTCAAGCGATGTCCGTGTGCTTGAATCGCGTGCCAGGTATTTTTTTCTATTTGCAAACCAACATCGGCGGCGATGCGGAGCGCGCGCATGAGGCTGTTTGGTTCTTGGCCGAAGTGATCGTGTGCATTGCGGATTGGGCGAATTTCGCGATATCGCGTGAGGTCGTGCAGTCCGCCGTGCGGATCGGTAAGTCGTCCGTCGCGCAGGCTATACGCCATGGCATTGACGCTAAAATCTCGGCTAGCCAAGTCGTCCTCAATGCGAAGCTTGTGGTCAGCAAAAAAGTCAGCTCGACGCATGTCGGCGTTAGGCACGCGAACGCGCGGAAGCGCGATTTCAACGCATGTTGGAGCATTCGTTGGTGTGAACTGCCACACGCCGTCGTTGACGCGCTCAACTCGTCCTTGTGCTGAAAGCCAACGAGTAAGGCGTGCGGGTGTTACATCGCGAACGAGGGTGTGCCACTCGTGTGGACGTCGACCGGTTATGGCATCGCGTACCGAGCCGCCAACAAGAAAGACATCCGCTTCAGGCATGTCGCGCATGAGCGAAAAAGCCCATCCGAGTTCGGATGCGTCAGCGACGAGCGCTCCAACGCGTTGATGCGCCGGAGTTGAACGGCGTGCGTACTCAAGGGGATGCATGCGTACAGTATAGCAAAAAAAGACCTCACTATGGTAACAGCTTCTTTGCTTGATTGTTTACGCTTTCTCGAGCTGGTGTTTGAGGTGGGTGATGACGGCGCGTTCAGCGGCGACGATGTCGGTATCGGTGAGCGTGAGACGTGTTGTCTCGCGAGTTCCAACGGCTTTAAAGGGTGCGCCAAGCATAAGCGCGTCGTGTGGACGTTCAGCGTAAAGGTGTGCGCCAATGTTGCCGTCGGGCTGTTCAAAGAAAATAACAACAACACGCGCAGATGGTGACGAGGAAAGAAGTTCGCTGACGATGTCTTGCAGTGCCGCTTCCTCTGCGCCTGCGGCAATAAAATCTTGGCGAGTAAGCAGCGTCCACGCGAGACCGATATTGGCGTCTGACTTGAGACGAGCGAGTGCGCGGCCCCACAAACGAAGCGTTTCAACGCTACGCGTGCGATACAAATGTTCGATGATTTCTTCACGGCGTGCGCCCTTGCTAATAAGCGTTGCTGCGCTTTCGAGCGTTCGTGTTGTGACGTGAAGCGACCTGAAGCTCTTTGTTTTTGCGATCATGCCAGTGAGGAGCGTTGTTGCGAGTTCGGGGTCGATCAAGTCCTCGTCTTTTTTGCGGAAGAGTCCCAACACGACCTCGCTCACCGATGAAGCGTTCATGTCGACAATATTCACGTTGCCAAACTGCTCATTGCTCGCTAAATGATCAATATTGATGATTGGCGTTTGAGCAAAAAAGTCGGCGTAGGCATCGCTCAGTTTACCGAGGCTTGTAAGGTCAGGCGCTCCGATCGCGATAATGAGGTCGTATTTGTAGTTTTCAGTTGCAACCCGAACATCCGACGCGCTCCATGCTCCACTTTTTGGCGTAATATGGATTTCGAGTTCACCGTCAATAACCGCGTATGAAAGTTCGTCTACCTTTGCTTGTTGTGCGTTGACCTTGATGACGAGTGAGCGGATGTTGGGGAGATCGCCTCGGACGGGTTGTGCGAGCGAAAGGAAGTTGAGCGTTTCCGGGGCTCGTCCGCCAGAAGAAACGATATCAACAGGTTTTTCCAGGCGAGAAAAATAGGTGGCAATGCCAAAAGCGGCAGAGAAATCGTCAACGTTCGCCAGCTCTTTTAAGACGATGAGCGGACGGTTTGCGCGTTCAAGCGCCATGAAAAACTGGTCGTGGGGAGAGAGGGGCATGCGAAAAGATCTCGTGAGCGAGGTCTTACCCTAACGATTGGCTCGTCCTGCGTCAAGCTTTGTTGTTGACGAAGCGACGATGTCGTGGTGTACTTATGAGCCGCTTTTGCGGTTTCATTCTCAACTTCTTACACTTGGGAGACGTCATGAATCGTTCCAATTCGACCCTTGCTGAGCGTTGGCCGATTGAAAAGGAGTTGATGACCCTGGGATTCAGCTGCGAGCAGGTTGCGACCGCCATTTCGATGAGTCGCGACACGGTCAAACTGGATATTGCCAGAATGGGTGGCGTCGCGGCGCTCTTTCCTGAGCGGCCGCGTCAAAACGACGTGTACGCTGCGGCCTTCCGATTCTATGTTTCGGGTGGACAAGGCGGAGATGATCGCGTGAGCAGCGGTATCCGGAATGCTCTCGAAAAGCTCCTTCGCTTCGCCGAACTTGAGAGTTTCGCGAGTGGGATGGTGACGGCAGGGGAGCGACTTGCTTCGATCGGATCCCCGGAGGTTCCTCAGGGCTACCTCGAGCTCTTCGGCGATCTCTTCGACGTGAAGCTTTGGTCGGGAACCGGGAAGTCTGGGGCTGCTCTGGTTGAGGAATACATCGCATCCGTTGCGAGTGGTGCCGAACGCTCTCCACGGTCGTTCGACGAGGCAAGAGAGACGCTTCTCAAGCTGTGGTACAAGGCGTTGGATCGTCGAGCGCTCATGATCGAAGGAGCTTCGGGTCTGACGGCGCTCATGAAAGGGTGCTTGATGAATGAAGTGTTTTCGGACCGTGAGCGACTCGTTATTACCCGGCACTACGGTCTTGATGGTGAACCAGAGGAATCGTTCGAAGCGATCGGCGCTTCACTCGATGTTTCGAGAGCCTGGGTTCATCAGCTTGAGGGGAGCGGTAAGCGGAAACTCGTGCGGGTGATCGGGCAATCTCACCTCACTTTCTTTGAAACGATCGGGGGTGTGATCAGGGAACGTGACGAACTGCGCAAGACGGTTCGGGATTCGCTTGGTCCTCTTCAGAATCGTTTGGAACGGGCCGAACGTCTGCTGATTTCTAAGCTGCCTGGAGACGAGGAGGTTGAAGCTCATTTCGTGGGTGTTGATGACATCCCTATCGAGATCGAGGTACTGCCCGCGCACTTCGACAAGACCTGGGTCGAGCTCGGGCTTTCGAAGAGGCCGATGCACTGCCTCGATAGAGCCGGCATTCATTGCATTGGCCAGCTCGTGCAGTGCAGTGAAGGGCAGCTCCTTCGGCTGTGGTCATTCGGCCGAGGATCCCTTACTGAGGTGAAGAGTGTCCTCGATGGACTGGGCTTTCGTCTCGGCATGCGGCTGATTCCCGCGCTAAGGCGACGCTACCCGCTTCCGGAGGGCATNCGTCCGGGGCTGGTCATATGACCGGTCCCGGCTTCTGTTTTTGGACGAATTCGATGCAATTGGATAGACTCAGGGGCATCTATGTCAGAGATGCCCAAGGCCTACGAGCCGCAACTCGTTGAGGATGCTATTTACAAACAGTGGCTAGAATCCGGCTATTTTACTCCGGAAAACTTGCCAGACGCTGATCAGCGCACGGAGGCGTTTAGCATGGTTCTCCCGCCGCCAAACGTGACCGGCACGCTTCACATGGGGCATGCCACCATGCTTGCTATTGAGGACGCCATGGTTCGCTTTGCACGTTTGCGCGGAAAAAAAGCGCTATGGATTCCGGGAACTGACCATGCTGCAATTGCTACACAATCCAAGGTGGAAGGCATGATCATGAAGCAAGAAGGGAAATCTCGTCACGATCTTGGACGAGAGGCTTTTTTGGATCGAGTGCGTGAGTTCGCACAAGCGAGTCATGACACGATCGTGAATCAGTGTAAGAAAATGGGTTCTTCGCTTGATTGGAGCCGCGAAGCGTACACGCTCGACGATGCTCGCAATAAAGCTGTTAACGTCGCGTTTAAACGGATGTATGACGACGGTCTTATTTATCGCGGCTATCGTGTAGTGAATTGGGACCCGATTGGTCAAACGACGATTGCAGATGACGAGATTGTATACAAGGAAACGACAGCAAAGTTGTACACGTTTAAATACGGTGTAGATTTTCCGATCGCTATTTCAACGACGCGTCCTGAGACGAAGGTGGGAGATACGGCGGTTGCGGTGCATCCAGATGATACGCGTTACCAAGAGTTTATTGGTAAGACATTTGATGTTGAATTTGCTGGTGCCAAATTGTCGATCCGTGTTGTTGCTGATGAATCGGTTGATCCTGGGTTTGGTACGGGTGCGCTTGGTGTAACTCCAGCGCATAGCGTGATCGATGCCGACATAGCTAAGCGTCACGATCTACCAATGATCCAGGTGATTGGTGAGGACGCGGTTATGCTTCCGGTTGCTGGTGATGTTGTCGGCATGAGCACGAAAGATGCCCGTGCAAAGGTTGTGGAGTGGTTGCGTGAAAACAGTCTATTGATTGACGAACAAGAGGCACAACAGAGTCTTTCGACTGCCGAGCGTACGGGTGGCGTCATCGAGCCGCTTCCAAAAATGCAGTGGTTCGTTGATGTGAATAAGACATTTATTCGTGACGGTAAACAAGTGACGCTCAAGTCGCTCATGCAAGATGCTGTTCGATCAAAATCGGTTGAAATTATCCCGGAACGTTTTGAAAAGACATACTTCCATTGGATTGATAATCTTCGCGACTGGAATATCAGCCGCCAGATTTGGTTTGGTCATCGTGTGCCGGTTTGGTACTGTAAAAATGTAAAGCCGTCAGGTGAAAAGGGATGTTCATATGAGGCCGGAATGAATGTCATTGTTAGTGTCGACATTGCAACTAAGTGTCCTGAATGCGGAGGATTGAATCTCGTGCAAGATTCTGACACGCTCGATACATGGTTCAGTTCGGGTCTATGGACGTTTTCGACTCTTGGCTGGCCAAATCAGGACGCGTCTGATTTAAAGACATTTCATCCGACATCTGTTCTTGAGACGGGATATGACATCTTGTTCTTCTGGGTTGCGCGCATGATTCTCATGTCGACGTACCTTGTGAACGAGGTACCGTTTAAGACCGTGTATCTTCATGGTTTAGTGCGGGATGAGCAAGGTCGCAAGATGAGTAAATCGCTTGGCAACATCATCGATCCGCTCGACATGATCACGAAATACGGCGCAGACGCGACTCGTTTATCGCTTGTTATTGGTGCAACGCCGGGTAATGATGTGAAATTGTCGGAAGAAAAGATTGCAGGTTTCCGTAACTTCACAAACAAGTTGTGGAATATTTCTCGCTTTGTACTCATGCAAACGGGGGAGTTGAAACATGTTGAGTCTGTGGAGCCAAAAACGTTGACGGACCGTTGGATTCTGGCTCGATTCTCAGAAGTTGTTGCTAAAGTATCCAAGCTTCACGAGTCGTACGATCTCTCTCTTGCGGGCGAAGTGCTTCGTGATTTTACTTGGAACGAATTTGCTGATTGGTATCTTGAAATTGCTAAGGTCGAGAAGGATAAGGATGACATCTTGAACTACATTCTTGAGCGATTGTTGATCATGTGGCATCCATTTATGCCATTTGTCACGGAAGAGATCTACAAGAACTTCAACGTTGGCATGCTCATGGTGGCTAAGTGGCCCGAGGTTCTATTAAGTGAAGATAAAGAAGTGTTCAGCGAATTTGATCGCGTTCGCGAGATTATTACGGCAATTCGTAACTTGCGTGCTCAATACAAGATTGAACCAAAGAAGACGATTACGATTTCGCTCGTGAACGCAGAGGAGATGAAAAAGCACGTTGAGATCATTGCTGCGCTTTCACGAGCTGAACTTGCCTTTAACGAGGCTGAGGGAGCCAAGGCGGTCGTTGGGGCGATGACGGTTGTGATGCCGCTTGAAGGCCTTGTTGATGCTGTTAAAGAAAAGGCCCGGCTCGAAAAAGAGCTTGCGTCAGTTTCTGGGTATGTAACTGGTCTTGAAAAGAAACTGGAAAACGCCGAATTCGTAAAGAATGCTCCTGCTGTAGTGGTTGAACAAGAACAAAAGAAACTTTCAGACGCCAAGGAAAAACTCGCCGCAATCATGCGCGAGCTTGCAAGTCTGTCATAATAGTTGCGTATGAACCCGATTATCGACGAAGCAAAGATTGATGCGCTGTTATCTCGAGGTGTTGACGCTGTTTATCCGACGAAGGAAAAATTCAAGGAACTCCTCATGTCGGGTAAGCGCATCCGAATCTATTTGGGTTTTGATCCGACCGCGCCGTTTTTGCACATTGGTCACGCGCTCCAGTTGCGTAAACTGCGTGAATTTCAAGATCTTGGCCATGAAATTATTTGGCTGTTTGGTTCGTTTACCGCAATGATTGGTGACCCAACAGACAAAATGGCGGCCCGTAAGCAGCTTACTGCTGACGAGGTAAAGGCGAATGCTGCAACGTATAAAAAGCAGGCGTCCAAGATTTTGAAGTTTGGCGGCGAGAATCCGGTCAAAGTCATGATGAATGATAAATGGCTGGGGAAGATGAGTTTTAAAGATGTCGTCGAGCTCGCGAGTCATTTTACGGTTCAACAAATGATGGAGCGTGACATGTTCGAAAAACGTCTCAACGAGCAAAAGCCAATCCATCTGCACGAGTTCATGTATCCACTTATGCAGGGATATGATTCGGTCGCCATGGATGTAGACGCTGAAATTGGTGGGAGCGATCAGATTTTTAACATGCTTGCCGGCCGAACGCTCTTGCGCGAGATGAAACAAAAGGAAAAGTTTGTTATCGCACTTTCGCTTCTTACGAACAGCGAGGGCAAGAAAATGAGTAAGAGCGAAGGCGGCTTTATTGCACTTACCGATGCTCCGGAGGAGATGTACGGCAAGTTGATGGCGATGGACGACGGTATGATCGTTCCATACTTCACGCTCGCCACCGAGGCGACGAGCGAGGAGATTGCGTCAATTGAGGCTGAGCTTGCGGGCGGAAAAAATCCAAAGAAACTCAAGATGAGGTTAGCAAAGACGATCGTGCACATGTATCACGGTCGCAATGCTGCGGCACGCGCAGAAAAGCACTTTGAAAGTGTGTTTGCTCAGGGCGCATTGCCAGAAATCATGCCAGAGTTTACGGTAGCTACTTCCATGGGCATTTTAGATTTACTTGTGGCAACGGAGCTTGCGCCGTCAAAAGGCGAAGCTCGTCGATTGATTGAGCAAGGCGGCGTGAAGCTTGGTGATGTTGTTGTCACTGATATCGGTCGTGTTGTTGGCTCAGCTGATTGTCCATCGGTGCTCCAAAAAGGGAAGCGTTATTTTGTGAAACTCGTCGCCTAATTATGTTCGCACTTGAAGCTGCAAAAAAAGAAGCGCTTACTGCGCTTAAAAAAGCGATCGGCAAGAAGTTTGTTGTTACTGTCGACATGCTTGCACTTCCACCGAAGCCTGAGTACGGAGACGTATCGTTTCCGTGTTTTGTGCTTGCGAAAGGCGAAGGTCGCAATCCTGCCGAAATCGCTATTGAACTTGCAGCAAAAATCGGGCCGTCAAAACTTATCCGCAAGATTGGTGCACTAGGGCCGTACGTCAACTTCACGTTTGACGAAGCCGCGTTTGCATCAACGGTGGTGAATGATGTCTTGAAGGGCAAAAAGCGCTACGGTCGTCTTACCACGGGCAAGGGAAAGCGCGTCTTGATTGAGTTTGCTAACCCGAACACGCACAAGGAGATTCACGTAGGTCACTTGCGCAACTTTACGCTCGGGCAGGCGGCTACGAATTTGTTGATTGCGAATGGATACGAAACAACGCCGGTTTCGTATATTAATGATTTGGGTAATAACGTTGCGCGTTGTTTGTGGGGGCTCAAGCATTTGCATCCGAACGAGGAGCCGGCTGTAGACGAGCGTTTGAATTTTTTGGGAAAGGTGTATACCGAGGCCACGCGTGTGATCGACGAAGATGAGACGAAGAAGAGTGAAGTGTCAGTTATTCAGAACCAGCTCGAGAGTGGCGAGGGGGAGTGGTATGCGCTTTGGAAGAAGACGCATAAATGGTCGCTTGATAACTTGAAGGCAGTTTTTGATGAGTTTGGTTTGACGCTCGATCGCACCTATCTTGAGCACGAGCTTATTGATGATACGCACACGATCGTCAACAAATTGCTGACGGATGGCATTGCGAAAATGAGCGAAGGCGCCACGATTGTTGATCTTGAAGACGAAAAGTTGGGTGCGAATTTGTTACGAAAGTCGGATGGCACGTTGCTGTACAACGCCAAGGATATTGCCTTGGCGTATCGTAAAGAGGCGCACTACCACGCCGACCGTTCGATTTATGTTATCGACGTTCGCCAGTCACTTGCCATGAAACAACTAGCGGCGACGTTGCGACGCATGGGTTCGCAGCGTGAGGTTACGCATCTTGCGTACGAGATGGTTACCCTTCCTGAGGGCGCAATGTCTTCGCGCAAGGGGAATATCGTGCGTTGGACCGATTTGCGTAACGCCATGATTGCTGAACTTGTTGAGTCAACGAAGTTGCGTCATCCGGATTGGCCGGAAAAGAAAGTCAATCAAACGGCACGCGCACTCACCATGGCCGCGGTGAAGTTTATGATGCTTCGCCACGATCCGGAAAAGATTTTGGTGTTTGACATGCATGAAGCCATGGCGACTGACGGATTCACTGGTCCGTATATTTTGTACACGATTGCCCGCATCTCAAGCATTGAGGAAAAGACCGATGTACTTCCTGAGGCTGATGGTGAGCAACTGAGGCACCCCATTGAGCGTGAGCTCATTGGGCTTATTGCGCGTTATCCAGAAGTCGTTGGCTTGGCGGGTTCTACGCTTCGTCCGTCGGTCATTGCGCAGTATGCGTTTGAATTAGCGCAGGCTTTTGCGAAGTATTACGCCGAAGTGCGCATTCTGGATGCCGATCAAAAAATCGTTGCTGCGCGCTTGGCGTTGGCCTACGCGGTGCGTCAGGTACTTGCGAACGCAATGGATATCCTCAACATTTCCATTGTCAAAGCAATGTAAACAATGCTAGAAAGAGTCGAACAGAACTCATTGACGCAATATGGCAAAAGGAAACGGAGGTGAAACCATCATCGCGCACGGGGTACGACTGGAAGGTGAAATGGCTGCGGAGGGAGATTTGGTTATTGAAGGAGAGGTTCACGGTAATATTAAGACGACGGGCGATTTGCGCGTTGGTGAAAACGCGCTTGTTGAGGCCGACGTTGAGGCCGAGAACGCCGTCATTGCTGGCGAGATTCGCGGGAACATCAAGATCCGAGGCAAGCTTGAGCTTTTTCCATCGTCGACGCTTACTGGCGACGTGGTAACGGACGTACTTGCTATTGGTCCGGGTGCGCAGGTGAATGGCAAGATTACGATGGGTTCAGCGGTTGCGACTCGTGCTTCGCGCAAGAGCGAAGAGGCTGAATAGCCCTGTGTATTGTTACGTCTACGATGAATTTCTGCAGGACCGTCGGTATGAACGGGACCTCTCGCTCATCGAGACACGACTGACGGACCTTGGTATCGCGGGCAAAATTGCTCGCCTCGCTTTGTTTCGTGACTCGCACGAGTTGATTCGTGACGAGATTCGTAACGGTGCAACGACGATTGTTGCCGTTGGAAACGATCGTACGCTTCGTCGAGCACTTGATGCTGTTGGGGACACGAAAACGGTTGTCGCCTTGCTTCCTGTTGGCCCACAGGGGGTATTGGCTGGATTGCTAGGTATGCCCGTTGGAGTATTGTCGTGCGATGTATTGTCCGCAAGAATAATTGAGGAGCTGGATTGCGGAGAAGTAAATGGACGGAGATTTGTTCAGTCCGTGCGAAGTGAAGACGCGTCATTTGTTGCGCGAACAAAAAATTATACTCTGACTCCGCTTAAAAAATCGTCGTTTGAAGTGCGTAATTTAGCCGAGCCAGATGATGCTGGTACGCAAAGTCCCGTTGATGGACGTCTTTCGCTCATTATTCGTTCAACGAGGTTTGGTTTACTTGGCAAACGACAGGATGTTAGCATCGTGCCGTTTCAAGAGATGATGGTATTGTTTGAAAAGATGACTGAAGTGATGGTTGATGGGGAATCGTTGCCGGGAAAAGATTTTGCGTTTCGTGTTATTCCGAAGGCACTTCGTCTGGTAACCGGGAGGACGAGGAAGTTTTAAGGCTGCGAAGCGTCACGACGCCGAGTAGGAATAATGCGGTTGAGGTGATTGCGGAGAGAAGGCAGTATTGGCAATACGCCTCAAGAATGACCGCTTGTACGTAAAGAAACCACGCCGAAGCCGCAAGGCCGAACGTAGTAAACCAAGAGATGCCGCGCAAGAGCATGGCATTTTTTGTTTCTTTGTACGTGACGATTCCGAAAAAAACGCTGAGGTAATACACTGCCCCGAAAAGGGCAACGGGGATGCCGAAAGCGACCGAATATGGGCTTGTAGTAACGATTTCGCATCCGTGCACAATGGTGCAGGGAAGGGTGATATGCGTGTAGTGGCTTGCGGTTAAGTAGGCCGCGTCCATGAAGCCGAGGAAGCTGAGTCCTAGCCAGGCGAGGAGGAGTTTTGGTGATAGAGCATGCATAGGACGCGCGGATGCTTGTGCTTACTCGGTTGCTGGTTCGGTTGCGTTCGACGTATCGG